>Ga0256407_10004746_pt1 | contig 22351 bp, 10 predicted proteins | sample RumenRJG_04DNA_FD_193489 | JGI IMG/M metagenome (GOLD analysis project Ga0256407, IMG submission 193489) | Bovine rumen microbial communities from Lethbridge, Alberta, Canada - RJG_04 | ecosystem: Host-associated > Mammals > Digestive system > Stomach > Rumen | place: Canada: Alberta... | reverse complement strand
CCTTAATCCCAGAAAAAATATATAAAAATTTGAATGAAGAAGAAGATGAAAATATAACAAATGAAGACAAAAAAATAGATACAGACATAAAAAAATATTCTTTATATTCAAAAATAAAAAAAAAAATAATAATAATAATAGAAGAAGCTTCTCTTGAATTATCTCAAACAAAAAAACCAAAAATAATGAATGGAGATGAATTTTTAAAATTAATAAAAAAAATGAAAAAAGATCCAAATGACTATCATCCAGAAATAATACATCAAATATTATTAAATATTTTTGATTCTCCATTAAATAAAGTTGGTTTAGTAAAAGTTTATATTCATACTATAAATAATATTTTAATTGATATTAATCAAAATACAAGAATTCCTAGAACTTTTAAAAGATTTTGTGGTTTATTTACTCAATTACTTTTAAATAATGAAATTAATACTTTTGATAATAAAGAAAATTTACTTAAAGTTATTAATTATGATAAATTAATTAATATAATTGGGAAAAATACTCCAAAAATTTTAATAAGTAATAATGGAAGATTAGTTGATATTGATTCATATTGTGAAAATTTAAATAAGAATACTAAAGAAAATCAAAATATTTGTTTTATAATTAATGGAAATTCAAAAAGTAATATTGATAATAAAATAAAATATAATGATGATATTATTTCTATTTCAAGTTATGAAATTCCTAGTAATATTATTGGAGCAAAAATTTGTACTTCATTTGAAAATGTATGGGAAATATTTTAAATAAAATTAAATAATAAATAAAATATTATTTTTTAAATATTATTAACTATACTTTTATATTTAAATTTTTTTATAAAAATTTTATTTATTAAAAATTGGATAATATATATTAATCTTCTTTTTCTTTTTTATTATTAAAAAAATTTTCTGAACCAAGTGAAATAAATCTATCTTTATGAGCATATGTAATTTCATTTTGAGAAATTAAACCATGTCTTACTTTATAAAAATCACTTTTTACATTTTGAACAAAATAATAAAAATAATCTTCAATATCATCAGGACTTTTATAAACTTTAGGATTTCCATTTGAATAATAAAATAATTTTGAAGTTTTCTTTATTTTAATTACTTCATTACATTTTGCTAATTCATTTTGTATATCACCTAATGAATAAACAGTATTAAATATTTCTTCTTTTAAAAATACTAAATTAGTTTCTTTTTCAATTGTTTCTTTAATAAAAACTTTAAATTTTTCATCAAATATTTTAACATTTCTATAATCATTATTATTACTTTTGAATTTTTGATTATGTTGTTTTCTCCAATTTTTAAGACAATATTCTAATACAATTCTTAATATTTCTTGATTACTTTCATATTTAATTTTATAATAAAACATTCCAATAATAAATTTTTTAGTAAATGAGTAAATTAATAAATACTTTAAATCAATATGATAAATAAATAAATAAACAGCTAATAAAACCATAAGAAAATAAAAAGATAATAAAGGATCAGTCCAATAAACTAAATTTTTTGTTTTTTCACAAACACTAACCCAATCTGAAAATCTAATAATAAGATCTTCATATTTATTTTTAAAATCATCAAAAACTTTTAATGGTTCTGTTATTATATTTGCAATATCAATTTTTTCTTTTTCAATTAAATAACTTTCTGGCCTTTGTTCATTATCTTCATTTTTTTTAATAGTAGTTAAAAATTTACAATTAAAATCATATGGATTTCGATAACTAAAAATATATTTATCTATTATTTGAGATAAATATTTTTCATAAATATAACTATATCTAAACATAATTAATATACAAATAAAAATTAAATGAGTAACTAAATATCTTGAATCACAAATAAATAAAAAAGTAATTGAAATAAACATTAAAATTCCACTAAAAATTGGATATTTAAATCTAAATAATGTTTTATAATAAACATTTAAATCTTTGAAAATTACTACAATTCTATTTAATCTTTTTAAAAAAGAGGATATTCCTAATTCATCATCTTCAATTACCATATCTTCTAATATTTTTTTATTTCTATTTTTTTCAATTAAAGCAAAAGGAGATGAATAATCTAAAATTTTTAATTTTAAATATCCTGATGTTATCTTTTTATTATTTATATTTTTAAGTTCGACTTCAATGAAATTATTAGGAAAAAAAAAATAATTTAAAATTTCTGGTAATTCTAATATATATTCACCTAATAATTCTTTATTATCAAATTTAAAAATTCCTTCTTTATTTTTTGAAACAATTTGAAATTTTAATGTACCAAATCTATTATGAATAGGAAATAAATACATTTGATTAATAGGAAAAATTTCCTTATTTTTCATTATATTAGTATGAAAAGAATAAGGTAATAATGAAATATTAATATAACATTCTCCATTATAACCTTTTAAAGTTAAAGTATCAATTTCTACAAAAAGACTTCCATATATATTAATATTATTTCTTGTTATTGGAGCAATTAAATTTGAATTTGAACTATAAATATTTAAATATTTATCTAAAACTCTAATAAAATTTTTCACTTGAAATAAATTATAATTTTGAGAAAATCTAACATAAAATTCAAATCTATCAAAAGGATGATAAATTTTAATTAATATTTCACTATTAATATTAGATAATTTAAAATCTGAATAATCATTACCACCTGAATTAAAAATATTATAAATTTCTTTTGGAATAATACATTTCATTTCATTATTATCATGATCTAATCTATAAACATCAAAATATGCTTTATATAAAGGCATTACCAATAAATAATTAAATACATTTCTACTTTTATAAACAAATAAACATTGTTGTTGAAGTTGAATATAACCTTTAAATGTTTCATTTTTATCTATTTTAATATAAACATCATCCCATCCTTTAAAATCTTTTTGTGGAATTATAGAATCTTGATTATTTAAATCATTATCAGAAATATAAAAATATTTTCTTAAATAATCTGATTGTATTGGAGAAAAAACTTTTTTTTCTTCTGAATTTGTTATACAAAAATCATAAATAGGTTTTAAAAAAATTTTTTTTGTTTGAGGATTTAATTTTACTATATTTAATATTGTTTTTAATAATAAATCAAAATATCTAACTCTATTTTCATCTTTGTTTATTAATTGAATTTTAGAAGGGAATTCAGGTAATTTTAAATTTTTATAATTTCCTTTTAAATATTCATAAAAATCTTCATAATCTGAAAAAGTTTTATAAGAAATTATTTGATAAGAATATTTAGGAGGTGAATTAATATATAATTCAGCAGGATAAATATTAGAAAAAGTTTTAGAAACAAATGTATTACAAAGTATTAAAATATTATCAACATCAACATTATAAAATTCTTCTAATGTTGGTGGTTTAGCATTTCCTTCTTCTTCATTTATACCTAATTTTATATTTTAAATATATATTTTTTACTTTCCTTTAGACTAAATGTTGACATAATAATTTTTATTTTTAATCCACGTCTTAAAATTTATATAAATAAAATAATATAATATTATAAAATGAATGATGATAATTTAGATGAAAATAAAAATGAAAACATATTAGAATCTCATTTAGATAATCTTACAGGAACAGTTTTAGAACCAATTAGATATACAGAAATTAATGATGATTTTAATCTTGCTACAAGTGTAAATAAACCATCAATTTTATATGAAAATTTTGAAGAAAATAATAAAAATATACAAATTAATAATATCAATGAAGATAATAATAATAATCCAAATCAAAAACAACCAAAAAAATATCCTTCTAAATTATATATGAATCAAACAAATAACAATAATACAAAAAAAAATAAATATAGATTTAAAATAATATTCATAGGAGAATCATCAGTAGGTAAAACATCAATAATAAATCGTTTTTTAAAAAATTTTTTTGTTGAAAATTACGAATGTACAATTTCTACAGAACTAAAAACAAAAATATTAGAATTAGATAAAAATAATCAAGCTGAATTAGAAATTTGGGATACTGCAGGAGAAGAAAGATTTAGTAAAATAACAAAACAATTTTATAAAGATTCATATGGTGCATTTATTATATATGATATTACAAATAGAGAAAGTTTTAAAAGAATTGAAAATTGGATTAAAGATATTAATGAATCTGCATCAAAAGATATTATTATTGGAATTGTTGGAAATAAAAATGATATTAAAAAAAATAGACAAATTGAATATGAAGAAGGAGAAAATTATTCTAATAATCATAATGCTCTTTTTTTTGAAGTTAGTGCTAAAAATGGAAATAATATTGATGCTGCTTTTCAACAAATGGCTTATAAAATATTTGAAAAAGTACAACAAGGTTCTTTTAATGATATTATAGATAGAGTTAATGGAAGAGATAGTATTAAAATTAATCACAAAAACAAAAATAAGAAAAATAAATGTTGTTCTTAATTACTAGTAAGATTTTACCTAATTAATTAAATTAAAATCATAAATTTATATAATTAATTTATATTTATTTTAGTTATAAATAAATATTAATAAATAAAATTCAATCTGAATATCCATGTAGAATATTTTCTCTAACATTAGCAAGTGAATAAAATAAATTATATCTTAATTTTTCCATTTTAATATTATTTTGATTAAATTTAATTCTCATTTCTTTTTCTTTTTTTTTTTTATTTTTAATAAAATCTTCATCTACTTTTTTTGTTTTAGTTTTTTTTGAATATTTTTCTTTAATATCTTTACCAAAATAATTAAAAACATTATCATTTATTCTAACAAAATTATCAGAAATTTCAATCATTTCTCTTTTACCTTTTCTCATATGAGCATATGAATTTTCAATTCTCATTGCATAAACTTCTTTTTTTATATTTCCTTTTGCTTTTTTTTTCTTTAATTTTTTATCTATAATTGCCTCAGCATCTCTTTTAAATTCAATTGATAATGGTTTTAAATATTTTGCTCTATCGATAATTTTAAATAATTTATTTTCTAATTTATATTGTTTTTTATTTATTATATCCATTTTATGTTGAATTGTTTTTGCTTTTTCTTTTTCTTCTTTTATAAATAATTTATCTTTATCTGTATAGGAATTATTATTTTTTATTATAATATTTCTTGGTGATGATGTTGATCTTGATGAAAATGTTTTTAAAAAACCAGTATTTTTAAAATTCAATGTTTTATAATAATCATTATTTAAATTATTCAATTTTAATGAAGGGACTTTTATTTTTGGTATAAATTTTTTTAAACTTTCTGAATTTGATTTATTTGTATCTCTTTGTGTTGAATTATTATAATTATCTAAACTTTTCATATATGATTTATGATGAATTGAACTGGGTGATAAAAATTTTTCTTCATTATTTAATTTTTGATTTTCATTATTATTAAATAAATTATTCCTACTTGTTAAATTATGTTTATTTATATCATAATTTTCTTCACTTTTTATATAATTTTCATTATTATCTTCATCATTAATTTCTTTATTTTTACTCTTACTTTCTTTAAAATTTATATTCTTTTCATCATTATTTTTAATATGATAATTTGTTAATGAATTACCATGATTTTTTTCAATGTTTTTCTTTTTTTTTTTATGAAATTCCATATTAAATCCTTTTCGAAAAACTTCACTTTTATCATAAATTAATCCATTATAAGAAAAAAAAATTTTTCTTAAACCATCTTCAAATTTTAAAAGAGGTGTAGGTTTTCTATCTTGTGGTCTATATAATTTTTCTCCTCCTATTTTTTTTTTTAATAAATATTTAATTTCTATCTTTTTTTCTAATATATCTCTTGTTAAATCAAAATTTCTTTTTTTACCATTTGATGAAATTATAGGAGAATCTAATATTGAACCATAATTTTCAAATATTGTTATTATTTTATTTTTTGTTCTTGACATTTGAATTTTTATATTTTAATTAAGAAAAAATAATATTTAAAAATTTTTTTCTTTTATTTTTAATATTTTAAAATTAAAAAATTAATTTTATTTTACTTTATGAGGTTTAATTAAAAAATAAAAGTTAAATATAATATATTTTTTTTATACTTATTTAATCATCTTCATCATTTTCTTTTTGAATTCCATTTGCACGATCAATAGGGAAGAAATTAACTTTACTATTATTAATGGAATTATAAACTTGAAAATCAACAGAATTTAAATCATGAGCATCAGTTTTATGTAATTTAAAAAGATAACAAAAATAATATAAAATATTATGTTCCTTTAAAACATGTTCATCAAAACTAATACCATTACTTTCAAATAAAGTTCTATTTAATTGACAAATAAAACAAGTATTTTTCTTTTCTTCATATAAAGTATTATTATTTTCTCTAATTTCTTGGAAAGTATCAACAATAATCCCATTAACAATATTTAATATAATTAAAATAATCAAAAAATAAAAAATCCAAGAATAAAAAAATTCAGTATAAAAACCAGGTTGTTCTTCAATTTTCATTTCAAATGGTAATCCTCCAGCTCTCATTCCATTATTAAATAAATATAAAAAGCATTCTATATAACTTTGACATAAATAAGTTCCATCATCATTCATATTAAAAAAATATAAAGTAATAGCAGCATAAAATAAAATTAAAATAATTAAAAGAAAACCAGTTGATAAAAATTGTTTATATCTATTTTGAATAGCATCTAAAACACTTTTCATTGTTGATGATATTGTAAATAAAATAAATAATTGAAAAGATAAAAATGAAGGCCAAAATAAACCTAAAAATCCAAAAGTAAAAGTCCATATGAAAGGTATTATTTCAGGTTCTTTTAAATAAACTAAAATATCATAATATGTTATTTCTTCATCATTTTCTTCTTCATTTTCATGAGGGATTATTATTTGTGTTGTTTCATTATTATCATTATTTGATTCTTGTTTAATTTCTTGTTTAGGTATTATATATTTTAAATTAATATATTTAAAATATAGATAATTTCCAATTATTGCTAAAATTGCTAAAAGTTCAAAAATTTCATATATTAAAATAAACCAATCAAAGAAATTTCCTGGTGCTGATAACATTAATAAAATATTAGGAACAAAACTTGCTATTAAAATATATATTTCAAATTGATTAAGATCTAATTCTGATAATTGTAATAATAATTTATTATTACGATATCTTTTTCTCATTTCTACAATATTTGATAATGTATAATAATAATCAAGTAAACCTGATAATTTTTTAAAGTAATCTTTATAATCTGCTTTATTACAAAAAGTAATAACATCATTATAATTAATTAAAACACTTTCTTTTGGTCTTAAATAATAAATTGTTAATAAAGAAGGTTCAATTTTTGATTTAATAGAATCTACAGTTTCTCTAATAACTTCAATATATTTTTCATTAACTGTTTTTTTCTTTTGTAAACTTTTAATCATTAATTTACTATCACTTTCTCCAGGAAGAATATTAATAGATTTATTTTTATAAATTGTATGTTTTCCTGTAAAAGGATCTAATTCAGGAACATTAGGAACATCTTTTGAAGAATCATTTTTTTTTTTATCAGTTGTTAAAAGATTAGAATATTGTTGTATTTCTAAAGGAATTAATTTTGCATATAAAGTTCCTAAACCATGCCATCTTTTAAAATCTAAACCAAACATAACATCATTTTTCATAAGTAAAAATGAACAAAATTGATAATATTCTTTTCCTATTAAAGTAGAATCTGAATTTATTGCTTTATCATTTTGAGCTGAAGATAAATCATCTAAAATTTGTTTATAACTTAATTTTTTTGGATGTTCAGATTCAGATAAATGTTTTATATTTACAAATATTTGAAATGCTATTTTAAAATATGGATTTTCTATTAATTCTTCATAATTTTCATATAAATATTTTCTTAATTTTGAACATTTAACTCCTAATTTTTTTAAATCAACTTCAGTTTTATCTTTTAATATATTATTATCAAAATTAGATTCTTCTTCTTTTCCTAATTTAACTTCAAAAGTTTTTAATAAGTAAATAAAAGCATTTTCACCTTTTGTTAATAATTTAACAGGAGGTAAACCATTAGTAATAGAACTAACATCAGGTTCAGAATAAACAAAATTTTCTTCAATAAAACAATTAACAAATCTAACAAAATTAGAACAAAGTGAACTAAAAATTTCTTCACTTTCTAATAATTCTAAAAATCTAGAAAAAGTTTCTAAATATTCAGCAAAAAATTCACTATTACCTAAAATACTTAAATTATTTTTTGTTGTTCCTTGAATAATTTCAACTCTAAAATCATTTAATTCTTCATCTAAATCAATTAAACTTTCATATTGTTCCATAAAACCTAAAGGTTCAATAGAATCTTTTTGTTTTGAAACATGTGTAAAAATTCTAGTCATTTCACAAGAAGAATCAAAAATTAATTTTACAAAATCAAATTTTTGATTTTTTGCATGTGTAATATAATTACCCATTAACATAGTTTGAAATAAAGGATTATGATCTTCACAAAGTAATCTTAAAAAATCAATTGATTTAATTAATAATTTAAAATTATCTTTTGAATAAGGTAAAATTACAGCATTACTATAAATTACTGATTGCATTAAATAATAAATTTGATATGTTATTAAAGGAACTAACATTGTTTTTGCAATTGAAGGTGATTCTACTATTTTATCTTGCCAAAATTTAGGATTACTTAAAAATAATCTTTGTGCTACTTCAATTACTAAAGAATTTGAATATTGAAAATAATTAATTTTAAATAAATTTAATTTTTCTTGTCTTGCTATTTCATCAGGATCATCAATATCAATTGATATATTTTGATTATTTTCTAACAAAGAATTTTCTTCTTCTTCATTTGAATTTTGTTCTTCATTTTCTTTTATTTCACCACCAATTGAAATTTTACTATCATTACTTTCTGTGACTTCTTCTTTTTCATGTTTATAATTTGTAGGAAAAATTGGAGTTATATATGTTGGAACATAATAACCTTTTATTATATTTTGAAATAATGGTGCTGCAATATCTTCATTTTCATCTTCTTCATCAAAATATTCTAAAACTAAATTTTGTTCATTATCTTCTTTCATTTCTGTATAAGTTTTTATGAAATCTTCTATTTTTTCAATTAGAGTTAAATTTTGCTTTTTTATACTATTTTGATGTGATATATATGTGTTTGAATTTTTGGATTCTTCATCATCTTTATTTTTATAATAATTATAAATTTCTGAATAAAATCTAAATTTTGATAAGAGAGAACCAAAATTTTCTATCCATCTATTTACATCTAAGTAACTAAATGCTTTTTTTTCTTCATTATTATTTTCATTTTCATCATCATTTTTATTTGGATTTATAAAATATTCTATTGATTCTGATAATTCTTTTTGAACAATTTCAATATTAAAATCATCTATAAAATAATCTTTTAATATTTCTTCAAATTCATTTATATCTTCCATTCCATTTTCTTTTTTTTGAATTATATATTTTAAAATATAATTGTAATTTTCATAAAATAAGAAAACTAAAGAATAAATTGAATATTGTTCATTTCCTGATAAACGACAATAATGTAATATTTTCCATAAACTTAAATAAACAGGAATACAAATTCCTTTTAATAAATATGATAAAGCTTGTTTTGTTGTTTTAATATCATTTTCATTTTCTTCAAAAAAATATTTTGTAAAATTTAAACTTTGAGAAATAACATTTAAAACATCACTTTTAACAACTCTTAATGAAGTATTTATTAATTGATTTTGACTGAATTTATATAAAGTAAGAAAATGATATTTAGAATAAAATAACATAATTTCTTTTCTAATTTTAATATTTTTATAATTTGAAACATCTTGATTTTCATTTAAAGGTCCTGTTAATGCAATACTAACATCATCAATTTTAACAATTGATTTTATATTTTGAAAGAAATTTAAATCTAAATAATTTAAAGTTTTAAAAAAACTTTTAAATAATTCAATCATTTTCATATCATTTGCATTATTAATTAAATCTAATTTTCCTGCTTTAGTTATAAAAAATAAATTATTAGAAATTATTTGATTTATTGCCATATATGATTTTTCAGATGATGTTTGTAAACAATTACTAAATATTTTAAGATATATTGTTAAAATTTCAGGAGTTAAAAATAAAGATTCAATGTGTTTAATTTCACTTTCTTCTCTTTTTCTTTCTGCTTTGAAAACTTTATCTTCTTGAGTTTCCATTAATTTTTCATTTTGTTTTACATATTTAATTTGATAACCATCAATTTTTATTAATGTAATATGAACTAATAATGATAAGTAATTACATTTTATTTTTTTTTTTTTTATATTTTGAATTAATTTTAAATAAAAATGAAGATTTTCTCTTCCAGGATTATAATTATTTGTTACTAATAATTTTTCATATACATTCTCATTTAATAATAATGGGAGTAATAAATTATTATCTTTTACACTTTCAAATAAAACATCTAATATAATTTCTTTTGTTTTATGAAATAATTCAACATTTTCTTCTTTAAGAAAAATTAAATCTAAACAATAAATCATATTAATTAAATCTCTAATACAACCTCCTTTCATAATACCATATTGAAATATTTTAATTTTATCTTTTGGAATATCAAATTTTTCATATTCTACTTTTAATGAAGTAAATTTATCAAATAATTCACTATCATTAAAAATTTTATGAATATCTTCACAACTAATAATATATTTATATATAGTTTGAATATTAAAATTAAAAAGATCAAAAGAAGTCTTAATTCCATTACTAGAAAGATAATTTTCTAAACCATTTTGAATTAAAGAAGAAATACTTTTTAAACTTTCTTCTAAATCAGAATGAGTTAAAAGATTATGAATTGATTCAGAAAATTCATCTTTTTCAGCTAAAAATAATTCTAAAAACATTCTATTTCTAATTGAAAATTTTGAACTATTTCCACCAAACATTGCTTCAAAAACTTTATTATTAGTATCATCTTTTTCAAAACAATATTTATAAGAATTATAGACATCTTTCATAATAATATTATTAAAACAAACACAATTTCTACTAATAAAAATTAAATAAGCAGTACATTTAATAGAATCATTTATATTATCAGTATTACTTTTTTTTCTACATTTTTGTACTAAATCAAGAAAAATTTGAGAATAATTATCTAAAATATTAGCATCACCCATTGTATTAGCTAATAAAATATTTAAATAATCCATTGCCATAAGGAAAAAATTTTCAATAAAATTAATTGAAATCCTATCTAAATTTTCTTTTAATATCATTAAAATTTCTTCAACTTTTTTTAATTTTTCAATATCTGGAAATCCAAAAACAATTCTTTGAATAGGAGAAATATTTTCACCAGCAGTTAAAAAATCATGTATTCTAGGTCTGATAATAGTATCTAATTGTAATTTTAAAAGTTGTTCTATTAAAGCTAATAAATTATCAGTTGAAACTCCATCTAATGCTTCAAAGTATTTGATTATTAATTCATTTGTAATTATATTATTTGATGATGTTGAATTGTCTAATCCATATTTACAATTATTTTTATATTCATTTGATTTATCTTCTCCTTGTTGGATTATTTGGTTAAAACGATGGTTTATATCTGATTGAGTTGATAATTCTATTGATGACATTTTTTAATTATGTTATTATTGTTATTGTTTTTTAAATATTTTTTTATTATGTATTGAATTTTATTATAATTTTTATTTAAATTAGATATTGTTTTTTTTAATGTTTTTTTTAATTTTTATAATTTTTTTTTAAAATTTTTTTTATTTATCAAAAAAATAATTTGTTTTATAATAATATTTTATAATTTATTTATCAAGGGGTTTTTTTTGTAGAAAAAATAAGTACATTCATATTAACTAAAGGAAAGCATTTTTCAAATCTTTTTTCAATTTCATTAAGTAAATCATGTTCAGGTATTTTTTCATCAATTAAAAATTTAGAATAACAAATAAATTTAAAATTCTTATCAAATTTTAAATCACTTCTATTATTTAAATGAGCAGAAGAGCATTTAGGTGAAAAAAACAAAGAAGGATCCCACATATATTTACTAAGCATCATATTACCATAAAATTCTCTAATATCAGCATCATATTGAAATTTATATTGTTCTTTACAATCATCAAAATTTAATATTAAAAATAATCCTCTTGTCATTGCTTCAGTCACACTTTTTTTAACATCATCAAAAATTGAAATATTAATTCCTAAACTAGACTCATGTAATTTCATATAACAATATCTCAAATCAATTTCAATATAAGATCCACTAAATAAAGAAAAAACTTCATCTTTACTAACTTCTTTTTCTAAACTTCTCAAAATTAAAGGAATTTTATTACTTTTATAAGTCTCATCAATTGCATTAAATAATTCTAACTCATTAGTAATCCTAATTAAATTTTCTCTAGAAAACTTCTCGAATTTATTTTGATTACTTTTTTCTCTAAAATCAAAATTTTTAACTTTAAAACTATCTACTTCTTCACTAGTTAAAAAAGGATTAATAAAAGCTCCAGTTTCTCTATTTAAATAATAATTATTAGCAAAAAGTCCTTTTAAAACATGACCATCATAATGTCTAAATTCACCTTCACCATCCATTCTCCCTTGAGTCCATTTACCAATATAAACATAACCTTGTTTCCAAAATAATTTTCCAGTACCATCATATAAATCGTTATCAAATTCACCATCATAATATGATTCATCTGAATAATTTGCTTTTCCTTTTCCTTTTTTTTTATCAAAATACCAATTTCCATCATATTTAGAAGTATATTTACCATCTTTATATTCGTAAAATTGTATTCCATATCCATGTCGAACTGTTGATAAAGTTTTCTTTTGTTCTTCATCGGTTATTTGTTCTGGATGTTCTATTATTTTTCCTTCTTTTGATATTGTTACTGTTTCACCAAAATATATTGTACCATCTGGGAATTGGTAATATTTGTATTCTGGATATTTTTCAGAGAGTTCGTTCTCATGTGTTGATGGAGGGTTGTCTTGTTGAGGTGACTCTTGGGTTTTCATTTTTTAATTTTTTTTTTTATTTTTTTTTTTTTTTTTTTTTTTTTTAATTTTTTTTTTTTTTTTTTTTTTTTTTTTTTTTTTTTTTTTTTTGGTTAATTTTGTTTTTTTATTGAGATTTAAATAAGTGAAATAAATTATTTTTCTTAATATATTAAAATAAATTGATTTTTTAATTTATTATTATATTAATATATATGATAATATATAATATTTTATTGTTTTTATTATTTTTTTATTTTGTTTCTATTGACTTACTGTTTTCTATTTTGACTGGTAATTCATTACTTGGTAATTGATCATAATGTTCTCCTTGTGCTGCACCTAAATCTTTTATTCTTTTTCTTATTTCTGTTAATTTAAATATTATAAAAATAGGAAAAGATAAATTAATAGAAAGATAGAAAACAAATAAACAAATAAATATAATTATTTCAATTATTGATTTATCAAACAAATAAAGTAATTTATCAAAATCTAGTAAAATACGGAATAATAGAACATAAAACATATCAACATAAAAAAAACCTAATATTATACTTTCTAAGATTAAAACCTTTTTAGATTGGACATAAATATTAAAAGAAACATGCATAAAATTATGTCTAAAAGAATATAAACATAATAATGAAGATATTATTATAATAATTATTGAACAAATATTAAATATACAAGCAAAAATACTTGGAAGAAAAAATATAGTTAATGTATCTAATAAAATTGCTATAAATGATGCATAAATTGCTTTTTTTAAATAATTATATGTTGTTTGGAGTTTAGTAGTATAATAATTTATTGAATCTTTCCTTATTTCATTTGAAACATTTTTCATTTATGTATTAAAAGTAAATTAAAAAAAAGAATAAATAATTTAATATAAATTATTTATATTTAATTAATAAAATTATTATAAAGAGCAAAAGATACTATATATTACATTAGAAAAAATTAAATCATATATAAATAGATAAAAATAATATTAATATAGACATATAAATATTATTTACATATCTTTATATTCTCCATTTATTTTAAATCATATATAAAAACTAATTATCAATATTAAATTTTGTTTCTATAATTCTATTTGAAAGTTCTTCTCTATTTTTATCTTCAAAACATTCGTCACAACTATCAGATAATTCATCAATTTCTAATCCATTTTTAGAACAAGGTTCTGTTTTTAAATTTGCTGAAATACATAAATTATTTATTTGATTATTAATTATAAGTCCATATTTTTTTCTAAATGTATAAAATGATTTACTTTGTTCATTATTAATTTGAGTTAAATAAGAATTATAATATAAATTATTTATATTTAAATGATTTTGATTTTCAAATTCTATTTTCAATTTTATTATTTCATTTTTATTCATCATATTTTTATATTGTTTCCCCTTTTTAATAATTTTATCAATTGGAATAATTCTTTTTTCAAAATTATCATTTATATATTCAATATCTTTTGGTGAAAGTGACTCTTTTAAAAAATTCATAACATCAGAAGAATCTTTTAATTTTAATAAACTATTTTCCATATAATGAATAATACTAAAACAAATAGGAATAATAAAATCAAATCCATAAATAAATAAAGAATCCCAAATTCTACAAGATTCCTCAAAAGGTAAATTAACAATAAAAAGAGTTTGAATCCATTTTCCGACCCATAAAACTAAAGGTAATTCTAATTCTTGAAAATGTTTTTCTAATTTAGGAAAAAAAAGTTTAAAATAATAATCAAATATATATAAATGATAATTAAAAAGTGGAAATTGATTCATAAAATATCCTCTTATATTTCCTAAAATATAACAAAATAAATAAAAAGTATCAACTTCATCATAATTTGTAATTTCTAATAATAATCCAGCAATAAAATTCATTCCTTGACAATAACCAATATTATTTGATATTACAGTGAAGGCATGTAAAATATTTTTTAATTTTATTAATATTTCATTTGATTTCGATTGCTTAAATGTTCTATTTAAATCTTTATTAATTTGGTCTTCTAATTTTATATCTATTTCTTTATTTAATAAAATATTATAATATTTATTCCCTCTTTCATATGGTATTTTATTACTTAAAATTATCCATATTAAACTTCTTAAACTTTTTGGAATATTATGTTTGGATAATTTTAATAATTTAGTTTTATCATTTTTATATAATTTTCTTAATTTTTTTTCTATTTTTTGTTTAATTGAAATTGAATTTTTATTTTTCATTATTGTAGAATGAATAATTTCAAACCATTTTAAAAATATTTCTTTTTTATTTTCATTAGTTTGAAAATTACTGATATTTTTATATTTCTTTGAAACAAGACATAAATCATCAATATTATAATTTAATAAATTATTTTTCATACTTTGACAATCTAATAAAAATTCTTTAACAAAAGGAGAATTATCATTATGTAAAATATTATAAATTTCATTAAATGAAATTTTAATATTTTCAACTGAATAACATTGTGGAATTCCCATAATAATAATTTATATTAATTTAATTAATCGTTTAAATTTTAACAACAAAAATTAATAATTAATTTAATAATAAAAATTCACATATATAATTATAAATAAATATAAAAATTAAATATTAAATATAGAATTAATTTTCTTGTTGAGTTTCAACGATTGTTTCTACAAAAATTTTTCTTAAAAATTTTTTAAATTCATCAAATTCAATTATTCCATTTTTATCTATCAACTTTTTTCATTGTTTCTTTTATTGTATTATCAGATGGTAAATTATATTCTTCTATAATTTTAAGCATCATTTTTCTAAATTCTTCTGGTTCTATAAATTTACTTTTATCTTCTTCTGCTCTATTAAAAACTGCTTTTGCTATTGCTGTGAAATAATTTTCATCAACTAAACAATTTTAAGATAAGAATCCATTTTATTTAATCTTTTTATAATAGTTTTTTTTCTTAAAATTAATATTTTATATTATTCTTATAATAAATATTTTTTTTATAAATATCAGGCAAATAAAAATAATTAAAATTTTAATAGAAATAATTTATTTTAATATTTTTTTACAATTTTTCTAATTATCCAAAAAATAATTAATAATCATACCTATAAATCAAAAATAGTTTATAACTTGTAAAATAAACTTATTAAATACCTATTTTTCAAATAAATATGTATTACATAATAGATTTAATTAGATTTTTTTTATTGATTTATTAATTATTATATTTCAAGTTTATTTCAATATAAAATAATTATTTTTCATTTCCATTTTATTATATTTAAATAAGAAAAAAATTCAATTTTTTTTTAAAAATTGTTGTAATTTCTAAGTTAAAAAACTATACTTTTAATTTCATTTTTAATATTATTTTAATAAATAAGTTTAATTTTATTTCATTTTCAAAAACAATAATAGTAAAAATAGTTTAAAACAACTAAAAAGAAAAATAAAATAATTAATCCATAAAAAATAATATTTAAATCAAAAAAATAATTTAATATCATTTAAAAATGGAATCAAAAGTAAAAAGTAAATTTGAAATAGTCGAAGAGCCAAACTTCCCAAAAATGGAGGAAAAAATTGTACAATTCTGGCGTGAAATAAAAGCATTCGAAACTCAATTAGAAAAGACTAAAAACTACCCTCCATACACATTCTTAGATGGACCACCCTTTGCAACTGGAACACCTCATTACGGTCATTTAACAGCAGGAACATTAAAAGATGTTGTAACAAGATATTGGACACAAAGAGGACATTATTGTAAGAGAGTATTTGGTTGGGATACACATGGTTTACCAATTGAAGTACAAATAAATGAAGATTTAGGAATAAAAACAAAGAAAGATTTATTAAAAATTGGTATTGAAAAATACAATAATGAATGTAGGAAAATTATTATGAAATATGCTGATGATTGGAAATATTATACTGAAAGATATGGTAGATGGATTGATTTTGAAAAAGATTATAGAACTTGTTATACTTCTTATATGGAAACTGGATGGTGGATTTTTAAACAAATTTTTGATAAAGGGAGAGTTTATAGAAAATGTAAAATTATGCCTTTTTCATGGGCTTGTAATACTGCTCTTTCTAATTTTGAAGCTGGACAAAATTATCAAGATGTTAATGATCCTTCTGTTATTGTTACTTTCCCTATTGTTGGTCAAGATAAATTAAAAATTTTAGCTTGGACAACTACGCCTTGGACTTTAGCTTCTAATGTTTTTCTTACTGTTAATCCTACTATGATTTATGTTCAAATTAAATTAAATTATAAAGGAGAAGAAAATACACAATTTATACTTGCTGAACCTAGATTAAAGGAAGTTATGAAAATGTTAGATGTAAAAGATGATCAATATGAAATAGTTAAAAAAATGTCTGGAAAAGAATTTGTTGATTTAAATTATGACTATGAACCACTTTTTAAAGATTTTTATGAAGAAAATAAAAAAAGAGGTTGTTTCAAAGTTTATTGTGCTGACTATGTAACAGCAAGTGATGGTACTGGTATAGTACATAACGCTCCAGGTTTTGGTGAAGACGATTACCAAATTGGTTGTAAATACAATTTATGTGATCCTGATAATCCATTATGTCCAGTAGATGATGATGGTTGTTTTACAAAACAATTCCCATTCGCTGCTGGAGTTTTATTTAAAGATGCTGATAAAAAAATAATAGAACATTTAGTAAAAGAAGGTAGAATGATATATCATCAAACAATAAAGCATAGTTACCCATTTTGTTGGAGAACAAATACACCTTTAATGTATAGAGCAATTCCATGTTGGTTTATTAAAGTTGAAGATTTAAGAGAAGAATTAGTTCAAGTTAATAATAGTACTTATTGGGTTCCTAAATATGCACAAGAAAAAAGATTTGGAGCATGGCTTGCTAATGCTAAAGATTGGTGTGTTAGTCGTAGTCGTGTTTGGGGTAATCCAATTCCAATTTGGGTTTCTGATGATTTTGAAGAAAAAATATGTGTTGGTTCTATTAAAGAATTAGAAGAGTTAAGTGGTGTTAAAGGTATTACTGATCTTCATAGAGATTATATTGATAAAATTACTATACCTTCTAAAAAAGGTAAAGGAGATTTACATAGAATTGAAGAAGTCTTTGATTGCTGGTTTGAATCTGGTAGTAGTCCTTTTGCTCAAGATCATTTTCCTTTTGATATTACTGAAGAGGAATTTATGAAAAGTTTCCCTAAAGATTTTATTGCTGAAGGTATTGATCAAACTAGAGGATGGTTTTATACTTTAACTGTTATTTCTACTATTTTATATCACAAAAGTCCATATAAAAATTTAATTGTTAATGGTTTAGTTCTTGATGAATTTGGAGAAAAATTAAGTAAATCTAAACAAAATTATGAAGATCCAAAAATTTTATTTGATAATTATGGTGCTGATGATGTTAGATTATATTTAATGGATTCTCCATTAGTTAAAGGACAAAGTTTGAAATTCTCAATTAAAGGTTTAAAACAAAAATTAAAAGATGTATTTTTACCATTATATAACTCTTATAAATTCTTAATTCAAAATATTCATAGATATGAAAATGCTTCAAATAAAAATTTTGTATATAATCCAAATATTTTATTTGAACCAAATTTAAATATAACAGATAAATGGATTATAGCATATGAACAAAGATTAATAAAATTCTTTAATCAAGAAATGGAAGCTTATAGATTATATACAGTAACTGGAGAGTTATTATTTTTCTTAGATAAATTAACAAATTGGTATATTAGATTAAATAGAGGAAGAATAAAAGGTGATTTTGGTGATGATGATTGTGTTAATTCACTTAATATTCTTTTTAATACTATGTTAAATCTTTGTTTATTATTATCTCCATTTATACCTTTTATAACAGAATCAATTTATCAAAATTTAAAACATGGTTTACCAGAAGGTTCACCTTTATTGGAAGGTTCAATTCATTTTCTTCAAATTCCAGAATATGATGAAAAATTATTAGATGATAAAATTGAGGAAATAATGAAAAATATGATAAATGTAATTGAATTAGGAAGAAAATTAAGAGAATCAAAGAAAATATCATTAAAGAAACCAATAGCAAAATTAACAGTAATTAACTATGATAAAAACTTTCTTGATAATATAAAAAAAGTAGAAAATTATATAATTGAAGAATTAAATACAAATGAAATAGAATATATTGAAGATGAATCAAAATACATTAAATTAGGAGTAAAACCTAATTATCAAATTTTATATCAAAAAACAAAAGAAATAAAAGATACTATGTTAACAACAGGAAAATTAGATGATCCAGAATTAAAAAAAGAAGAAGAAGAAGCTAAAAATGCATCAAAGAAATTAGCAGAATTAATAAATAAACTAACAGATGAACAAATAAGAGAAATAATGAAAAATAATAAAATTACAGTGGAAGATAATACAATTTTATTTGAACAAGTTATAATAGAAAAAAAATTCTTACCTGAATATTTAAAAGATAAAGTAGTTGTTTCTTTATCAAATTCTGAAATTGGAATTAGAATTGATACAACTACAAATGAAAAAATTATAGAAAGTTACTTATCAAGAGAAATTGTTAATAGAATTCAAAAATTTAGAAAAGAAATTGGAATTAAACTTTCAGATACAATTTCTATTTGTTATCAATTTGAAGGTGATGTGAAAAATTTGAAAAAAGTTTGTGAAAATTATAAGGATAATATTGAAAAAGTTATTAAAGCTCCTTTAAATCCAATTGAAAATAAACCTGGGGATGAATATAAATTAATTAAAAGTGAAAAGTTTGAAATAGGAGAAGGAAAAGAAAAAGAAACTATGGTAATTTCCATTTTTAAAAAAGATTAGATATTAATAGATTTTATTATTATTAATTTTTACATAAAGAATTAGTATTAAATTTATTAAAAAAAATTAATTATTATTTATTTTATGTTTTTTTTTTATTAATTTATATTTTTTAAAAACCTAAAAAATGAAAAATAAAAAAACAATTTATAGAAGATTAACAGAAAATATTCAAAATAAAATTAGTAATTTTAAAGAAGGAAAATTAACAAAAGATAAATTAAATGATCAATTAACTTTAAATATAGTATCATTAATAAAATTTATTCAAAAAAATGAAGAAGAAAAAAAACAATTAAAAGAATTAATTGATAATAATAATAATAGCGAAGAAGAATTTGAAAATGATGATATTCAAAATGAAGTAAATGATACAATTTTAGATGTTTTTGTTCCTTATTCTCGTTTAACAAGAAGTTTGCAATTAAAATTAGAATCAATAAATATTCCTATAATTAATGAAAATCAAGAATTTGAAAAAGATTTTAATTTAGAAGAAAATGATTTTTTAATGAATGATTCTGATAATGAAGAAAATGGTGATAAAAAAAAAATAACTAAATTTATTGAAGATGATGAAGATGATAATATTATTTCTAATAATATAAATAATAATAATAATATTAATTTTTTAGATGAAAGTATGAGTTTGATGAACATGTCTTTATTTAATCAACCAATTGATAATGAAAATTATGACCCTTTTTCAATTGGAAAAAGTGGAAAAAATAATTTAAATAAAAATGATAATAATAATATTAATCCTTTAATTAATAATAATAATAATAATATTAATAATAATCTTTCTAATAATAATCCAAATATTGATAAAATTAAATTTAATAAAAAAAAAGAAGAAGAAATAAAAATTGCTTTTGATGAATTTAAAAATGAATTAAAAGGAAAATTAATTACTGAGACTATAAAAGAAATGAATATTGATTATTTAAGATATATGTATGCAATATATAAAAAAATGAAAGAATCTTGTGATAATAAAGAATTAAATGAATATAAGGGATTGAAATTTATTAATCAATTTAAATCTTTTGTTTTAGAAATTGGAATTAGTGATAAAAAATTTTATGAACAATGCATACGTGAAATTATTTATAATAAAAATATGTTTGAATTTTCAGAGTTTTTAGAATGTTTTCGTAAATTATTAAATTTAAAATATGATCAAACTTTTTTAAAATATAAATTTTTATTTTATATAACTGAAAGAAAACATGAAGATTATTTTGAAGAAGAAGATTTAAATAAATTTTATAATTTACTTCAGAATTGTAAAAAAATTTATGACCCTGATATTTATAATCAAATCAAACAAAAATTATTAATTAAATATAAAAAATTCTTCCCAAAAGATACTAAATTTTATACTAGAAAATTATCTTTAATATTAGAGCAATTTTTTGATTTAAAATAAAAATAATTATATTATTTTTCTTTAATTTATATTATATTTTTAGTATAATAAAATATTAAATAAAATTTCTATTTAAATTAGACTTTGAAATTTTTTAATTATATATAAAATTAAATGCAATCTTTTTTCAATAAGCAAAATAATTTTCACCAACCCCCAAATTTTTTTCTTCCTTCATTATTAAACAATCAAAATCCAAATTCTCAAGGATTAAATCAAATATCAAATCAATTAGATATATTAAATATAAATAGTGAAATCTATTTTTTTAACAGAAAAATGAAATCTAGATTTTTTAATAAAAATGAAAATGAAGAAGAAAAAAAAATCGATTTTGAAAATATTTCTACAAATAGTGATAGTTTTTCATATAATTCTGATAAAGAAAATAAAAATTTTATTCAAAAAAAACATGACGTAATGCAATATAAACCAAAAAATAAAAAGAAGATAAAAAGTTTAATTAAAATTGAAAAAAATGGTAAATCTCTGAAAGGATTTAAAGAAAGAGATGGTGATTGGACTTGTTATTATTGTAAAAATTTAAATTTTAAATTTAGAAATGAATGTAATAGATGTCATATTACTAAAGAAATTTCTGATAAAGGACATGAGAAATATTTTCAAGATGTTTTAAATCAAATTAATGTAAATGAAGAAGAAAGAAAAAATTCTAAATTTAATAATTAAATATTTCAACTATTTTTTTGTAAACTATTTCACATATTTTTATTTATGTAAATAATAAAAAAATTGAAGGTTTAGATTTTATAGTTTAATTTTTTATTAGTTTAAATCAATTAATAGGAAATATTATGATTAGTTTTATATATATTTTCACATTTAACTGAAAACATATTTAAATTAGATATTATAAATTTGTATTATATTAAAAAAATTATAATCCTTATTAAAAACGTTTTTAATATTTATTTTTTTCTTTTTTTC
>Ga0256407_10004745_pt1 | contig 22361 bp, 12 predicted proteins | sample RumenRJG_04DNA_FD_193489 | JGI IMG/M metagenome (GOLD analysis project Ga0256407, IMG submission 193489) | Bovine rumen microbial communities from Lethbridge, Alberta, Canada - RJG_04 | ecosystem: Host-associated > Mammals > Digestive system > Stomach > Rumen | place: Canada: Alberta... | reverse complement strand
GAAGAAAAAAAAAAAAAAAAACAAATAATAAATAAAGTTAATATTATTAAAAAATTAGAAGATAGACCTCGATATATTTTTTTTGAGCCAGATGATAATATTCAACCAATAAAAAATAAAATAAAAAAAAATATGCAAACTATTATTAGAGCAAAACAATTATTAAAATTAAATATTACAAAACTAAAACCAAGATATCATAAAAATATTTATAAAATAAATAATGAAAAAATTGAACCTGAATGTAAAATTGAAGAAGTAACTTTTATAAAAGAAAATAATGTATTAGAAATGCCTTTTGATAATCAACCTATAAAAAATAATTTTATTCAAAATCATAAATCTAATAATTTAATATCAAATCAAATTATAAATAATAATTCAATTCCAAATAATAAATCATTTAATGATTCAAATTTAAATAATAAATCTTTTAATAATACAATTTCAAATAATAAATCATTTAATAATAACAATTCAAAAGAAAAAGATATTCTATATATTAATAATAATTCAACAGGAGGAAATAATAATAATTCAAAAATTGAAAATTCCAGATATTCAAATATAAATTCAAAAACTGAACCATTCACTTATTCTAAAGAAAAATCATCTAACAAAAATATAAAATATAAGCATATAGAATATGATAACTCTAATTATATCAAAAATAATGAAAATAAAAAAGAAAGGGTTTATAATTTTTCTTCTACTCAACCTTTAAGTGATATATATGATAATAATAATCAGATTATTAATAATCCTATTTTTGATAAGAATATAAATTCAATTTCAAATAAAAATGTACTCTTAAATTCATCTTTAGATAATTTTAATCGAGTAAATGAACAAAAGGAAAAAATTAATGATATTAAAGATGAACTTGAAGGAAAAAATTCAATTTCAAACTCATTATCATTCAATTTTAGTAGAATAAATAACTCTAATTCTTATAAAATGAATAATAATTATATATTTTCTGATAATTTTTTAAATAATAAAAAAGGAAAAGACATTGATGAAAACATATTAAATGATAATTTTCAAAAAAAATATAATAAATTTTTTGAAGAAAATAATTCCAATATTAGATATTTTGAAAATAAGAATAATTTACATGAAAATAATCTATTTAATAATCTGTATAAAAATAACTTTAATGATTATAAGGATTCAATTGGAAAAAATAAAAATAATTTTTTAAAATACTCAAATCCTATATTAAATGAAAATAATTCATCAAATAGTTTTTTAAATTTTAGCAAAAATGTATTATATAATTCAAGAAGTAAAAATTTAAGTAATGTAATTGATGAAAATTTTTCAATAAAAAATAAAATAAATGAAGAAGGAAATATCTATAATTATAAAATAAACAGCTATATAAATAAAAAAGATAATATGTCATATAATATTTTAGGAAAAAATAATTATATGCAAAAAGATTTATTTTTGGATTTAAATTATAAAAATAATAATAGAAATATTTTAGAGGAAAGCATTAAAACTCCTTTCTTTATAAATGCTAATTATAAAATTAGAAAAAATTTAAATATCCCAAATATAAATAATAATATATCCAATAATTCAAATTCAATTAAAATAAATGAATATTCAAATTCAAAAAACATAAATACAATAAATAATAATTCATTAAATTATATGAATAGAAATTATTCAGCACCAAATTATACAAACGATAATAAAAAATTAGAAAGATATAATCCAAATATTTCATCAAGTTCATTATATAATAGTAGAAGTCCTAGTAATGTTTCAAATTCAAAACTAAGTAATACAAGTTTAAATAATTCATTTAATAAAAATATTAATATTAAAGGAAAAGATAAATGCTTAAATAAAGATTTTTATTTAGAATCTAATAATCAAATAAATGGTGAAAATGAATATGATAATAAAAATAAAAATATTGATGGCATTATTTCAAATAATTCTAATGAAATTAATAAATATTTTGAAAATATGAAAAAAAATCTTAAAAATCATTCAAATAAAAAATATCTTAATTTTAATGAAAAAAAATATTCAAATAATAATGTTAAAATTCACAATTATAAATTATATAATATAAAGAATAAAATAAATTATGATAAAAAAGATGATTTTATAAAAACTTTTAATCATAAAATTCCAAATTATTCTCTTACAACAAATTCTATTGAAAATCTCACTAAAAATAAAATTAATAATGGAAAAAAATTAAATAACAAGTTAACAATTGAGGAAATTAAATCAATATTCTTAAAAAATAAAGAAAAAAGGGATTTTGAAAGAAAAAATAATTCTAAAAAACCTAATAATAATTTATATTCAAATAAAAATAATGAAATATCAAAAAAGATAAATAAACAAAAAGATTTAACTTTACAAACATTAGACAATATTTTTGATCACCCAGAATCAAAGAAATATAATTCTAAAACACTAATAATTGATAAAGAAAAATATAACAATATATTAAAAGTTAATAATTCAAATCAAAAAAAATATCAAAAAAAAAATTTATCTTTAAATAATATTTATTCAGGAAATTCTCAAGTATCTAAAATAACAAAAACATCAAAATTAATAGATGAAATAAGTAAATCAAACGAAAAATTAAAAAAAGAAATTGAAAAATATTCAGTTTCTAACAAAAATCAAAATTTTATAATAAAACAAAATGATGAAATAGAAAATCAAAATCAATTTAAAAATTCACCTATTTTATTTAAATATAAATTAAAAGAAGAACCTTTTTATATTTCTTCTTCTTTAAATAATATTCAAATTCACCAAAATAAATTATCTTATAATTATAATTCTTTGGATTATAAAAGTGATTTAAAATTACCAAAACAAAATTCTGAAAATGATTATAAAAATAAATTAAAAAGAAATCAAACTGATATATATTTAAATAATTATTTATATAACTTAAAAAGTTTTACAACATATAATTCAAGAAATAATGAAAAAATATCACATTTAAATAATGATTATTTATATAATATGTATAATAAAAAAGGAATACCAACATTATCTACAGATACTTATGAAATAAATAAATATAATATTAATAAAAGTGATATTTATAATAGGCCAAGAATAACTTATGAAATAAAAAATCATAGAAATAAATCATATAGTTCAATGAGATTAAATAATAATGATTTATTTATTGATAATAATAATAATAATAATTTAACAATAACTTTTCCAAATCATAAAAATAGTTCAACTCTTACTTTTCAAAATAATAAAAATTATACTTTTGAAAATAATGAATTAAATAGATATAATGTTAATTCAATTTATCAAAGGAGGAAATTAATTGATAATTCATATAATAATTTATATAAAGAGTATCATTATTGTTATGATTGTAATGGTTATTTTGATTATTGTTGTAAATGTGGATTATTATATAATAATTATATGAATAATCATCAAAATAATTCTCAAACTTATTCTAAATGTTATTTCAGAGAACAAAATTATTAATAAATTATTTTTTTTTTTCAAAATTAATAAAAAAAAATTGTTCATTTATTTAAATTTATAAACTATTTTTTATTTAATTTTATAATATTATAAAACATTTTTATCTAATTAAATATACTAAAACTATTATGAGTCTTATCAATAATTCTAACAATTATTTTCCAAACACTTTTACATAAATTTAAATTAGAATCACTTATTAATTTAGCTTCAAGTATATAATCACCTAAATCAACCTTTCTAATCTTTTTAAATTGAATATCAATATTAATTTCATAATATATATTATTATTCTTTTTATAACTTTTAACTTTCTTGAAATCATTTAATTTTATATGTTTAAAATAAATATTGGAATCATTAGGGATACAAAATAATAAAATATCCTTTGGCCAATATTCATTTATATTCTTTTTTAATATTTTAAAAATATATTTAATTGGATTTAATTTTTCAATTTCTGATATTTCTTTTTTTATTATATTTCCATTATTATTTTCATTAAGAAAAATTGCATTTAAATTTGACTTTTTTATATTTGATTGTTTTATTTTTACTGAATCTGGAATAATTTGTGATGGTTCATCAATATGTTCAGCATAATATCTTTTATTTTGTTGTATTTCATTTATTTGATCTAATCCAATATTTTTGTTTATATTTAATCTTTTATATTCTTCATTTTTCTTTTTTTCAGTCTGATATATTAATTTTAATTCCTTTATTTCTTTTTGTAAATTCTCTATTTTTTTTAATTTTGCTTCTATGGACATTGGAGGAAAATTTACAAAATTGTTATTCTGATAATTTTGATAAAAATATTGAATATTATTATTATTTTTAATTTCATTTATATTTTGATTTATTATTTTGATATTATATTTTTCTTGATTTAAATATTTATTATCATCATTTTGAATATTAATTTTTTTATTAAATAGATTTTTTTTTTTATCATTAATTGGATTATTATTTTGATTATTATTAATTTTTCCTTTAAATCGACTTTTTTTCTGGTTCAGAAAATTTGGATTAATATTAAGTTGATGATTAACTTTTATATTATTATTATTATTACTATTATTGTTATTATAATTATTATAATAATATTGATTATAATATTCCCCACTTTGAATATTATTTATATCATAAAAAATTTCTTTATCCTTTGAATTGATATCTTTATTAATATTATTATTATTCCGTATATTGTTAGATATAAATATTATATTTTGAGTGTTTAATAAATTATTTTCATTTGAAAAAAGAGGATCAGATTGTTTCTTTTTTTTAATATCAGAATTAGGAAAAATTGCTTTTCCAGTAATTTCAGAAAATTGAATTCTCAAACATTCATTACTAATAAAAGCTTCATAATAATCATTTTGATTCTTTATTTGATAATTAAGACTATTAATTCCATTACTAAAATTTATTTCAAAATAAATATCTTTAATTTGAGATTCAGTGAGTTCAAATTTTTTCATAAATGTTTTAACAAAACTTTCATAATTTAATTCAAAAGGAATATTTTTTGAATAACCAAAACAATAAATTCTTACACAAGTTGCTATATTTTCCATTTTTTAAAATTATTCTTTATTGAAAAAAAAATATAATTAAAATTACTTTTTTGAAAATGTCATTTCCTTCATATTATTTCAATGATTTAAATTATCCAATTTATTGTCCTTCATGTTCAAAAGAATTTTTACCTATTAATTCAATGAATTATAATTCAAATAATTTAGATTTTATCATAAATTATATTTGTTCAAATTCGACAAATAAAAATCTAAAAAAAATATCATTGAAAAAATTATTATTATCATTAAATAAAGAATCACAAAATTATCCTCAATATTGTCCTTATCATCTTTATGAACCTGCTCCTTTTATTTGTGCAGAATGTGATAATTTTCTTTGTAAAGAATGCTATCTTGAACATATTTTATTTTATGAAGAAGGAGAAATTAATAGTAAATTTGAAAATATTAATAATAGAAAATGTTTAAAACATAATTTAAATTTTATTAATTATTGTGATAAATGTAAAAATTTTGTTTGTAAACTTTGTATTGAAAATTATCATCTTAATCATATAAATAAATGGGTATATTTAAATAAATCTTATAATGATTTGAATAAAGATATAAATTTAAAAATAAAAACAATTAAAGATAATGTTGATAATAATATAAAAAAAATTAATGATATTATATCAAAAGCACAAAATATAAAAGATATGATATTAAATTCATATAATAATTATTTAAATGTATATCTTCCTTTAATAAATATTTATAAAATATTATTATATAATTCAAAAGACAATCCAAATAATATTTTAAATTTATCAATTAATTCATTTAATTTTGATTATATTATTGAGCCAAAAAATAATTTTAATTTAAAAGAAATAATAAATGAATCTAACACTAAAATAGATAAAGAAATTTCACAAATTAAAATAAATCTCTCAAATATAATAAAAAATATAAATTATATATTTTCAAAAATGAATTTTAAATATGAAAATAATCAAATTTCAAAAATTACAACAGATAATCCATTTAAAATAAATAAAAACTCCAAACAACATTTTACTCATCTAATAAAAACATTAAAAAATCATAATGGGGCAATTTATAAAATAATAAAATTAACTTCTGGAAAATTTGCATCATGTTCTGCAGATGGAACAATAATAATTTGGGATGATTATTTAATGGAAATGAATGTAAAAATTCAGGCACATAAATTAAGTGTAAATTCAATTTGTGAAATAGAAAATAATATTTTAATTTCATGTAGTAATGATAAAAGTATTAAATTATGGGATATGAATGATGATTATAAATTAATTAAAACAATAATAATTAATCAACCAGTTATTTCAATTTTTAAATTAAAAGATGGTTTTTTTTCTTCTTTTGCAGGAAATAAAATTGATATTTATTCAAATAAAAAATATGAATGTATTTTTACAAAAATAATTTCTGATGTTAGTTTTTTATGTTATATAAATAATAATATTTTTGCTGCTTCAAAAGATGATTGTTCAATTGAAATTTTTAATGTTTTTAATAATAATGAAACTTTTTTATTAAAAGAAATTGATGATTTAGCTTCTACAATTACTCCAATAAATAATAATAAATTAATTTGTGGTTATTATGAAGGTGATATTATTGTTTGGGATATTGAAAATAAAAAAATTGAAATTCAAATTAAAAAAGCTCATGAATATAATATAAATGTTATTATATTATTAAATAATAAAAATATTGCCTCTGCTTCAAATGATAAAAAAATTAAAATTTGGGATTTATTTAATAAACAATTAATTACTTGTTTTTTTAATGCACATAATATGTCAATTAGAGCAATGATTCAAATTAATAATGGAAATATTATTTCAGGTGGTTCAGATGAAGAAATAAAAATTTGGGGATAAAAATTAAATTTTATTAATTGAAATTTTGTAATACAATTTTTTTTAAATAAATATAATTAATTTAATCTAAAATAAACATTTTATTATAAACTATTACAAAAATATTTTTTTTATATTATGAATTATTATTAACTTGATTTGATTTTTTTTCAAATTCTTCTTTACTAATATTTTTTAATTGATCATAACTTAAATTACTTAAAAATTGAATAGCACTTTCAAAAAAAGTAACAGATTGTTCTTTACTTGAATCAAAAAAAACTTTAATAAAATTTAAATTAGAAATTGCCTTTTTTGGTTTAGCTTTAATTAAAGCAAATACAAAAGATGGTAAATATTCATCAACTTCCATTATTGATTTTCCAGTATTAAAAATATAAGTATCATTAATAACTCTTTTAATTTGAGAAATTAATTCTAATTTTTTTTTTGGTGTCCTCGCAGTTTCAATTTCTTCAATGTATTTAATTATAATTGGTAAAAAATTATCTAAAATTAAATTATTTTCTCCTATTAAATCTTTTAATTCTATCCAAGAAAAAGAAACACATTTTTTATAAAATGTATGATCTTTTTCTTGTATTTGAGAATTAAATAATTTATCATAAATGTTACTCATAAAAAAATTCATTATTTTCTCATTTATTGCTTCGGATTCATCAATTGTTTTTTTATTTAAATTAAAATATTTTGAAATATCATTTTTTATTTTTTTATTTAATTTTATAAAATTTTCAGTAAATGTTTTATCAAATTCAGTACTGTTATCGATATATGAAATAAATGAAGGGAATTCATTTATTAATTCTTTTAAAGTTTTACATTTTGTAAATTCAGATTTTTTTATTTTTTCTTTTCTTTTATTTTCATCTTCATCATAAAATATTATTTTATTTTTTTTCTCATTATCTATTTTAAATAAAATATTAACATCTTGTTCTTCAACAAATTTTAATATTTTATTATTTATTTTTGCATTTTTTAATAATTTTTCATTTTGTTTTACAATTTCAGATAATTGATTAACTGATTTTATTTTTTCTGACATTTCACTTAATTGACTAAAATCTAAATTATTCATTGAATATATTATATTGTTTTTAAAATCTTCATAAACTTTTAAATAATCATTTTCTTTATATTCATCTGGTAATTCATTTAATAATTTTAATAATATTTTTCCATACCATTCAGTAGGAATTTCATTTTTTATTTCTTTTTTTTGTATTTTATCTAAATTAATTAATTGTATGATTTCTTTTAAAATATTAATTGAGTTTGTTGAAATATCAAAAAAATCTTCTTCTTCTAAATTATGGAAATTACTTAATAATAAAATAAAATATTTTTCAATATCTAAAAATGTTTTTTCAAGTTTATCATCATCATTTAAATTATTGTTATTAATTATAAAAATATCATTTTCTTTTAAATTATATGAATTTGATATTTTATCAGATAAAATAACTTTTGTAATAATAAAATAATAAATTTTTAATTGATTTTTATCATTATCAATAATTTTTTTAATTTGGTCAATATGATAATTTAATTTTTTTACTATTTCATTGAATTCATTTTTTTCATTTTCATCATTAATTAAATTTAAAATATCATTTACATTCTTATTAACAAAAAAAAATATATTAACAAAATCATTCAAGCAAAAACAAATTGATTGATAATGCATAATTTCATCATTATTTTCTTTAAAATAATCATAACTAAAATCATTATCATTAATACTTCCATTACTTAATTTTTCAAGATAAGAAGGTAATTGAATATTTTTTAATTTATCAATAAATTCTAAAAGTAAAGGCATTGTATATAAAAAATACCAATTAAATGGAGTATACTCAGGATCTTTTGTAGCTTTAAAAAAATTACCTTTTGCTAATTTTCCAATAATTTTAATTGTTGTTTCAATATTTGATTTTGTTTGAGGTGATATAATAAAATTTGCAATTAATCCTTTATAATCTGGATATTTGAATATTTCAAAAAATAATAATTGAAAAAAAAAATTGCAAATATATGAATTTTCTTCTATTTCACTTATATCATTAAATTTTTTTTTAATTAATATTGAAATCATTTTACATATACATTTAATTGAATATGGAATTAAATGCATATTTTCAATTAAATATTTTAAAATAGAATCAATTACATTTTTAATATATGAAAAATAAGTTTGATATAAAGTTAATACTTCAGCTGAATTTTCAACATCCATCATTTGTTCAATACACTTTTGATTTGCGTAAATTAAATCATTATCATCTTTAATTCGATTTAATTGTCTTTGGCAAAATTGTTTCATTCTAATATCATTTTGACTATTCATAAATTTTTCTAATTCTTCTTTTTTTAAATCTTGAATGTATTTATCAAAAAAATATTTTCTTGCAATATCCATTTCTTCTTTTCTTCTTTTTTCATTTGCATTTTTTATTTCATTAAAATCTGTTAAAAGAGTATTTGTATCACTTAATGAATTTCTTAAATCATATATATCTATTTGAGGTTTATATAATTCATTAACATTTTCTTGATTATGTTTTATTTTATAATTATCTATTATTTCTTGAATAGATTTTAAATTAAAAACCCATTTAAATTCACTTTGCATTTCCATATTTTCTACAATTGGTTTTAATAACATATTAAAAAAAGATTTTATTTCATTATTATTACATATTTGTTTAAGTAAATTTCCACAATTTGAATTTAATAAAAATTGCTTTTTATTTTTTGTGTTTTGTAATTGTGAAATTTCTAATTTTAATAATCTATATATTAAAGCAAGAAATTCATCATCTAAATAATTTAATATTAAAATATTATCATAAAAATCATTTGCTAATAAATCTAAAATTGATTCTTTTGAATTTAATTGTTCGATATTTGATAATATATTAAAAATAATTTGTTGATGATTTCTCAAAAAAAAAAAAAAATAATAAATATTCTCTTTTATATCAGGATAATTTGCAAAATATTTTGAATAATTTTCAACAATTTCAATTGATGAATTTTCTTTATTATTTTCTTTATTATCTTCATTTAATTTTTTTATTGATAATTTTTGTTTATATAATTTAATACATTTTTCTTCAAAATTTTTTTTTATACCATCTCTTTTTTTAACATCTAATAATTAAAAAAATAAATAAATTACATAATATTTTCATTGCAGAAAGTTTGTTAATTAAATCTTGAAGTTCTTTTATTTTTTCATATCCATTTTTCATTTAATTTTATTTCTTTAATTAATAAATAATTAAAACTAAAAACTAAATAAATTAATGAAAATAAATATTTTATTTTTTTTATTCATTTTTGTTTTTTACAAAGATTATCATATTCTTCTTCAGTCATTAATTTAGAAAAATAATTATAAGATAAATTCATAATTCCATTTAAAGCAGCCCCAAAAGTAGTTAAAATTAAATCGTCTTGATTAAAAAATAAAGTTAAAAATCTAAAATTTGAATATAATCTATTACGATTACTATGAATGATAATATAATAATAAAAAGGTACAATTTCATCTCTTTCAATAACTTCTCCACTTTTTCCAGTATTAAAATTAATAATATTATGAATAATAATATCAATTTTTTCTATTTTTCCTCTTTTTTTATCTGGAGTTTTTTCTTTTTCAAAATTAATTAAACATTCATTTGCATCTGAAAAAAAATTATCGTATAATAAATAATTTTTATTTCTACAAATTGTATGTTCTAATTTAACCCATGAATGTATAATACATTGTTTAAATAATTGAATGTCATCATTAATTGAATTATCTGGAAAAATTTTTGTATATATTGATGAAAGAATGTGATTTTTTAACATCATATAAAAAGATTCTTTATATTCTTTTGTTTTTTTTTGTAAATTTGATGATTTTTCAAAAATTATCAATTTTAAATTTTTAAAATATTTTTGTAAATATTCATCCATTTTTATATCATGTTCATATTGAAATAAATCATTTCCAGTAAACATTTCAAATTGATTTAAATTAGGAAATTTTTCTATTAATTCTTTTGTAGATGCACAATTTAAAATTTCAGGTTTATCTTTTTCTTTATAATAATCTTCTTTTTGTAAATCACTAATTTCAAATTTTTTCTGTTTTACACTATATTCAATTTTAAGATAACAAATTGATTTTTCAATAAATTTAATTATTCTTTGTGGAATTTCAATTTGCATAAGAGATTCTTTTACAAAAGTTAAAACTAATTTTTTCTTTCTTATATTTTTTAATTTTTCTAATTCTTCACTAAAAATTGAAATATTCATTTTTTTAATTGAATCATTTAATTCTTTTTCAAGTTTCATAAATAAACTTTTAAAATCATCTTTTTTATAATAATCTGGTAAAGCAGATAGCATTTTTATTAATATTTCTGCATACCAATCTGCAGGAATTGTTTCATCTAAATGAAAACTTCCTGTATTAACTAATTTAATTAATTCTTTTATTATTGTTATTGTATCTAAATTTCCAACTGGTAATTCTGATATATTTAAAGTTTTATAATGATATAAAAGTGAACAGAGAAAATTTTCTATTTTAATTAGGTTATTATTTAATATATCATTGTCATTTTTTGGTATTGGAATTGAAAAAATATCTTTTTGTTTTATATTATTAATTTCTTCCATTAATGGAGATAATTTTAAATTTTTAAATAATAAAAATCTTTGTATATTTTCTTCTTTATCTTTTTTTATTTTATTTAATAATTCTTCATTGTAATTTTTTAATTTTTTAATTAAACTTTGATATTTCTTTGTTTTTTTTTCATCATTTAAAGTTATATCATTAATTTTTTCAGTAATATTTGCAAGTGAATATAAATTTTGAGGAGTAATACAATAAGAAATATAATATAAATTTTCATTAGGATTATCTTTAAAATATTCATAATTAAAATATTCATTTGAATTAATTGCTTCATTAATAAAATCAGTAAATTCAATTTCAATAGTTTTATTAAATAAATCAAAAACTTGGGGGATTAAATCAATAAAAAATTTATTAAAAAACATAAAATTAGTATGAATTTTAGATTCAAATAATTGAAAAGATAAAAGTTGTGATAAAATAGGATCAACTATTTTTAATTTATTTAAAATATTAGTTGTAATTATTACATTCTCTATTAAACAACCTTCTTTTGGATTATTAAAAACTTCTTTTAAAATCCCATTAAAAAGAAATTTTTTTATATACATTTTTGGAAGTATTCTATTACAATTAGGGAATTTTTTCTTTACTAATTTATCTATCATTTTACATACACATTTTATAGAATAAGGAAGTAAATTGATATTTTTATTTAAACTTTTTAAAATCATTTCAATTAAATTTGAAATTTCCTGAGTTATTTTTGAAAAATAAGATAATATTTTAGTTGGATGTTTTTTTTTATACAATTCATTTAATAAACATGAATTTGAATATATAGTTTTATCTTTTTCCATATTTTTTAATATATTATCTAAATAATCTTTTAAATCTTGGTTCTCATTTTCTTCTTTTATTTTTTTTAAATCTTCATAATTAAGATCTAAATAATTTTGATAATTAAAAGGTTCGAAATTATTATTTTTTTTTATTTGTTCTATATTTTCATTTATATCTTCAATATTTAAATTCCAATTATTATTTTCTAAATTATCAATATGTTCCATTATTTTTTTAAAAGTTAAATTTAAAAATTCTTGGACATCACATTTTTTTTTAAGACTACCTAATAAAATAGATATATTTGAATTATTTAAAAAATTTGTATAATCATCTTCTTTTTCAATTTTACTAAATTCAATATTTAATAATTTCCAAATTAAATATAATAATTCATTTTCAATAAAATTAGAAGAAAGTAAATTTTCATAAAAATTATCAATAAAAAAATTTGAAAGATTATTTATTTCATCTTGATTTACATTTTCTATTATATTAATTACTATTACTTGATATTCTTTTATTAAATTAAGGTAATCTTCATAGAATGTAAAAGATGATGATAAATATTTTTTTGGATTATCATCTAAAATATAATTAACATTATATTTTGAATTTCTTAAACATTGTATTTGATGAAGAATTCTTACTTTAATTTCTAATAATGTTTGACTATCTTCATCAAATTTTCTAAACATATTTTCTCTTGTTTTAATAACTATTTTTTTATTAAAATAATTTTTTTATATAATAAATTTACATATTTCATTTGTTGCTGATTCACTTCCTATTAATTTTTGAAGATATGATAAACAGGTAAAAGAATTTTTGTCTTTTATTTTTGATTCATATTCTTTTTCCATTTAAAAAATTTTTTATTTTATTAAATTTTAAAAAAAAGTAAAAGAAAAAATTTATAATTTATTGAATTTTTTTTGATTTAATTTTATGAGTTTTAATAATATAAATTAACAATTAAAAAAAATAAATAATACTCTTTTTAATATTTAAAATTACAATTTATTCATTATTTTGAATATCATTATTTTTTATCATATGGAAAGAATTTGCAATATAATCTTTATTAATATAATTACGTAATTGAATAGGAAATAAATCCCAATATCCATCTTTATCAGAAAATTCTCCAATTTGTATTAATCTTTCTAAATTAACAGAATTTTTAATAAGATCTTCACAACTTAAAGTATTATAAACTAATTCTTGACAATTATTTAAAAATTTTGATTTTGGATTATCATTAAAACAAACAGAACATAATAAATCACAAAATTTTAATTTAGGAATATTTAACATTGTTCTTGGTTTTTTATTAAAACCATGAATATTACTATTTGAAACATAACTAATATTATTAGAAGATTTATTATTATTATTTTTAATATTAGTATTATTATATGAAATATTTAAATTTTCATTATTATTATTATTTATTTTTTTATAAATTTCAATATTATTTATTTTTGAATTTTGAGGAGATTTTATTAAATTTAAAGGATTATTTAAAATTTTTAAAACAGCTTTAGAAGAATTAGTAAATTTATTTAATGAATGTCTATAATTTCCAGGATATAAAATTGAACATCTAAGATTACCTTTTAATTCAGTTTTCATTGGATTAAAAATATCAGAAATTATTTCATAAAAGAAAAATTGTTCATTATATGCAGAGACAATAAAACTTCCTATAAAATTTAAAAAAGATAAAATTCCTCCTATATAAGCACATATTTCTTGTAATTTTTGATATTTTCTTTCATAACGTTGTCTTTGTCCTTTATCAATTGAGAAAAAAAATCCACCTAAAGGTTCATTAAAATTATTCCTTATATTAATAGAATATCTTGTTTTAATTGGGAATAAAAAACCTTCATATTTTTCTTTATTTTCAAAAATAATTCCATTATCACTATTATAATTAATTTTCTCAAAAAAATAAGTTCTATTTGTAATTGTTCCTAAATTTAAAGCAACTTTTTCTTCAACTGGAGTTTTTAAAAGAGGATTTTTGTGATTGTAATTATTTACATAATGAGTTTGTGAAATAAAATAAAATTCTAATAAGTGACCATTTAATTTTTGTATTATTTCATCTCTTGATTTACATGTTGAATTACTATTATTATCACATAAGTTTATTTCTAAATTTAAATATGAATCTATTCCATTATTTAAATCTGTTATTAATAAATAATCATTTGATGGGACCAAACAATAAAATGATGAAATATTATTTATTTTATCTATTTTTTTTATTGATTTATCTATATTTTCTTCTTTACATAATTCAATATCAAGATTCATTATTTTTATGTCTTGATTATTTGATAAGTTGAATTGATGATATTTTGCATTAAATTTTATTTCATTATCATATAAATCAATATCTGAATTTATTTTAAAAATAAATAATGAATTTGATATATTATAAGTAAAACTATTTATAAATGATTCTTCTTGAATTGCAATATATAAATTTTCTCTTGCAATTAATTTATAGAAAAAATAAATTAATAAAGAAAAAACTAAACCAAATACTAATAATGATATAATTGCTCCTACATAAGTTTTAAAACTTTTATGTCCTTTTATATATAATACTTGTGAAGGAGCTAAATAATCAAAGTTTTTTAAAAAATTAAACAAATTCATTTTGTTATTGTATATTAATTTTTTCTTAAAATGAATAAATATTTTTTTAATATTTAAAATATGAAACATTAATATAATTAATTTACTAAATGAAATTTTATTTTACTAATGATAAAATTTTTTGAAAAAAAAATTATATCTACAATAAAAAATAATTTTTATTTCTTTAAAAATCATTATTCATGTTTTAAAGTATCAATAATAGTTAATTTCCCTTTAATTGAATCAATAAGTAAATCAGTAATTCTATTTGCTAAACCAAAATTATGAATTGTACCTCCATTTATTTTTAAAAACTCTTGTTTTTGTCTTACATTTTCATCAATTGAATCAATTTTATTTTTCATTATTTGAATATTTTCAATTTTATTTCCTGATTTATTATTTGCTAATTTTGTCCAATTAAAATTTCTAATTAAATTATTCTTTTTTGGATTTAATTCTCTTAATTCTTTTAAATAATCAAAATCTTTAGGTAATTTTGTTGGAATTTTTTTAACAATTGAATTTATTTTTTTTTTATTATCATTATGAATATTTATTTCACTAATTGATCTTAACATTCCTTTTTTCAAATTAAATTCATAATTTTCATTATTTTTTAAAACTTTATTTCCTTGTTTAATACAAAGATTATTTTCTTTTTTTTTTTTTTTTTAAAACTTTTTTTTTATATATTTAATTCTTGCCTTTCCTCTTAAATCACTTATTCTAAAAATTCTTTCTTTTCTTTGTCTTAATAATTTAGGATTAATTTCTTTTGGTTTAGGAACTTTTTCAATTGAATATTTTTCTCTTTGAATTAAATTTAATTTTTTTTTTAATTTTTCATTTTCTTCAATTTCTTTTAATTTATTTTCTTCTTCTTGTAAAATTTTTAAAAATGGACTTTTATAATTTGGAATATTTAAAGAACGATTTCTCCACATTTCTTTCATATTTTTTGTTTTTTCTAATAAATCTTTTTGAATTAAAATTCTATTTTCTTCTAATTTTCTTTGTAAATTTTTAATTTCTTCTTTTGTTACTAAATTATTTTTTCTTTTTTCTAATTTGATTTTTTTTATTTTATTATCTAATTCTGAATCATATTTATTTTTCATTTTATAAAATAAATATTCTTTTTCATCAAGTTTTTGTTGTGCATTTATGTATTTTTTTGTTTTTTCTAATTTATCATCCATTTCTTTTTTTCTTTTTTATTTTTATTCTCTTTCTTTTTCTCTTTTATTTATTAAAAATTGTTTTTTTTTTTGTTTTTCTTCTTTTTCTAATTCATCCATTTTCTTTTTTATTTTTTCTCTTGTTTTTTCAACATCATTTATTCTCTTTTGTCTTAACATAAAACTTTGTTTTTCTAATTCATATATTCTTTCATTATTGATATTTTCATTATCATATTTATCAATAAAGTCTTTTAAATTTAATTTTTTATTCGTTTTTTGTTCTTCGTTAAAAATTAAATTTATTCTTAATTGAATATCCTCTAATTGGTTTAATAATATTTTTTGTTTATTTTTTATTTTCTTTATTTCTTCTTCTTTTAATTTTTTATTTAATTCAAATTGTTCATTTAAATTATTATTTTCTAAAGTATCATTTTGTAATATTTTTTCATTTTGATTTAATTTTAATAAATTTTGTTTAATTCCTTTTTCTTTTATTTTTAAATTATGAATTGTTTTAAGAGATTGATTATAATGATTAAGATTTGTAATTGGAACTGATGTTAAATATGGTGAATTAATTAATTCTGAAACATCTTTTTGATTCTAAATTTTATATAAATTTATTTTACATTTGATATATTTAATTCATTTGTTTTAAATTCATCTTGAATTTGCATTAATGAATTTTCTATTTGAGTTGAAACGCCTTTAACTATTTCATCAGGGAACTCATTTAATTCTTTATTCAAATATTTTTGTCTTTCATTTTCTGGTTTTGGCTCTCTATATGATATAATAAATTTTGATTTTACTCTTCTATTTCATAATTATATTGAATTAATTTACTTTCAAAATTATTTTCATTATTTTCATTTTCGCTTTCACTTTCTTTTTCTTTTTTGATATTTTCATCTTTTTTACCAAAATTATTAATAACTAGTATATCATTATCTTGTTTAATTTCTTTTGTATTATTTTCTTCTTTATCAAAATAATCACTATTATTTTTCATATTTAGTTTCTTAATGATTAAATTTTAATTTTAATTAAAAATGCTTTTAATAAAAATATAAAAGTTACTATTATATAAATTGTTTATTTTAAAATAGTTTTTTCAAATAAAAGAATGAGTTTTTTAAACAATAATAACAAATTGATAATATTTCAATAAATAAAAAATGAAATTAAAATATTTATTTTTGATAAATATAACTATAGTTTATTATAATATTATATAAATATAATAAAATTTAATTTGCCTAAAATAATATTTCATTTAATTAAAAAAAAATAATGAAAATAAAAAGAAATATACCAAGACCAAATTCATCAATTTTACAAAAAATAAAAAATGAAACATTACTTCCAACAAATTCAACATCTTATATAAATACATCACCTAAAAAGAATAAATTAAAAATAAGTATATCAAAAGATAGTTTATTTAAACCTCATAAAGTATCAATGAATAGTATTTCAAAAATGAATATATTTAAAAAAAGTAATTCAACAAGTAAATTAGACATTTTAAATTTAATAATTGAAACAAATCCAGAAAAATATAATTTACAAAAAATAGAAAAAAAAATAAAACAAATAAACCCAATTTTCACAAAAAAAATTTCATTTACAAATCCCGAACCAAAATATAATGAAAGTACAAAAAAAAAATTATATAAATATAATATTTTATATGGTTCAAACTCACAAAATTTAATAAGAACTTATTCTCCGAAAATGAGACCAATTTCAACTTCAATTAAATCTTTTACTAATAATTTAAGTCAAACTGAAGAAGATAAAAATAAATGTATATTAAATGAAGATGATATTCAAAATTTATTTAGATCAAAATGTCAAGATTTAAATATTCCAATAAATGAAAATATGATATCAAGATTTAGAGATTTTTGTTATATAAAATGTAAAAATAGAAAAATGGATTTATCAGGATGTTATTTAGGTTATTATTCAAGTTTTGTTATAACAAAAATTTTATATTTAAATGATAAAATTGCAGTATTAAATTTATCAAATAATAATATTGGCGATAAAGGAATTAAAATAATATCAAATGCTATAAAAGATAATAGAGTTTTAGTTTCTTTTAATATTTCTTCAAATTCTATTAGTTATAAAGGAGGATTGATTTTTTTTAATAATATTATCAATCAAAAAAGTATTATTGATTTAGATATTTCTAATTCTAGTGGAATTAATAGAAATAGATTAACTTCAAGTGGTATTCAAAATATTGAAAAAGTTCTTAGTAATAATTTATATTTGGAAATGTTAAATTTAGGAGGTAATAGTATTAAAAATGAAGGTTTGAAATTTATTTGTAAAGGTTTAGAAAAAAATAAAACATTAATAAATTTAAATATATCAAATAATGATATTGATAAATTTGGAATTGAAAAATATATTTTAAATGTTTCTAATTCAAAAATAATTTCATTAAATATAAGTAGTAATAATATAATGGATGAAGGATTAATAAATTTAACAGATTCTTTAAAATTTTTTAATTGTGTTCATCATTTAAATATATCAAATTGTGGAATTGAATTTAAAGGAATTCATTATTTATTAATGAATTTACAATATATGAAAAGAATAGAAACTTTAGATATTAGTAAAAATAATATTAGTAGTGAAAGATTTGAATTATTAAAACCATTTTTTGTTATTTTTGGAGTTAAAGATTTAAATATATCTAATTGTTTATTAGGTGATAAGTCAGGTGGAGTTTTAGGTGAATGTTTACAATTAAATGAATCTATTACTAAAATTAATTTAAGTGATAATAAAATTAGTGATGATGGTTTTAAATTTTTTATTCATTTATTTAAAAATAATTATACAATTAAATATTTTGATGCTTCTAAAAATTTTATTAGTAATAATACTGCAAATGATTTTATTAAAAATATTAAAAATAATCATAGTTTAAAATATTTAAATTTTTATGATAATCAAATTAAAAATGATATTGGAAATATTATTTTGGATACTTTAAATTATAATAAAACACTTCTTCATATTAATATTAATTTTAATAGAATTCAATTAAAAACTATTGAAGATATTAATAAAAAATTAAAATTAAATCAAGAAGAAATGAAAAAAAAATTTATTCCTAATTTAGTTAAAGAAATAAATGAAATAAGAATTAATCCTGAAAATTTTCAATATATAACAAAAAAAATAAATGATGAAACATTATTATCAAATTATTTAAATAAAAAAGTAAATGAAGATACAGAAAATTTCAAAAGATTAAGAAAAGAAGAAGAAGAAGAATTAAAAAGATTACAAAATGAAAATAAAGAATTAGAAGAGCAAATAAATACAATAAATTTAAAAATAAAAGATATAAAAGAAATCTCAAATTCATTAAATAATCAATTTATAAAAAATTCAAATGAATTAAAAAATAAAATTGAAAAAACAAAAAAAGATAAAATTGAAATAATAAAATCAATAAATCTCTTAGTTGAAAAAAGACAAAAGATAAAAAAAGAATTATTAAATTCAATTCATCAAAAAGAAAAAAAATTAAAATCAATTAAACAAAAAGTAACAATAACATTAAAATCATTAAATTCAATAAATGAAGATTTACTTCAAAAAAAAGAAAATTTATTTTTTTCAGATAAAACAATTTCAGAAGAAAGTTTAAATGAATTTTCTAGAGAAATTAATTCTAATAATTCTCAAAAAGATGATAATAAAGATTATCTTAATCAAAGTAATAATAGTCCTGAACCAAAAGAAACTGAAAAAAGTTCTAAAAAGAAAAAAGGGAAAAAAAATAAAAAAATTAAAATAAATATTCCTATTAGAAATAAAAGTATTATTACTTTGTCACCTAAAATTAAATTTTCTTATCATTCACTTCATAAAATGAATTCTATTTCTTATAATAATAATTCTAGTCATATAATTATTTCTCAAAAAAGTATAAATAGTTTGAAAGACATATAAATTTTTTTATTTCATTTCTTTTAATTTATATTTTATAAAAATCTTATTAAATAATTTTAAATTATTTTAAATTTTATTTGAATTATAAAGATTTATATAATAAAAATATTATTATTTACTTTTAAAAAATAAAAAAATAATTAAAATAAAATAAGAATAATTCAAATATTAACAAATTAAAATAAATAAAAATATATTATAAATATAATAATTAATCAAATCATAATAAAAAATTACTAATATAAAAATTAATAGAAAACATATATAAAAATAAAAATAATAAAAAATTAACCAATTAATTGAAATCTCTTAACACTATTAAAAATCCTTTTAAGAAAACAATGATCAGTATTTAAATTATTATAAGCTTCCCCACTTCCAGTATAATGACAACCACATTCACAATCTTCTTTTAAAGTAATAATACAAATAATAAAAGACATTTTAATATTAAAAAACTGAAAACAACTTTTAGCAACATTATTAATAGTATTTAAAGGATCAATAATAACTAATCCACTTCCGATTTGAATATTTTGAAAATTAATTTCATTTTCATCATATTCATTTTTTTTAGCAATAATAATATATTTACGAGGATCAAATTTTAATCCATAATGATTAACAAAATCAAAAAATAATTTCCCTAAATTATTTTCATTAATAGAAATATCATTTCCAACTCTTTTTTGTGCTTGAAGAAAAGAAACAATCATTAAAATTAATCCATAAGAAGAAATTCCTCCTTTATAAGGATCATTTAAATTAGCAATTTTTAATATATTTTTTAATACTAAAACTAAAGGTTTTAAACTTTCATATTGAGAAATAAAATTATTAACTAAATCAACACATTTTAAACCAAAATGTTTATCATCTTGAATTGATATATCAATATGCATATTATTATAATTATCACTTGATATTAATTTAACAATTGGTGTACTTGCGCCTGATAAAAATTTAATTTCTTTAACCCAATTTTTTTGCATTAAATGTTCATAAATTTGACTTAATAAAACTTGAACATTATTACTATTTGGATTTTTTTTATTTATTAAAACGACATCTATATCACTCCAAGGTAAACATAAATTTGTTGCGTGTGAACCATATAAATGTACTTCGTAATCATTTATTATTTCATCTATTGAGATTTGAATATTTTTTACTATTGTATCATATAAATTTTGTTCTCTTTCTATTAATTCTTTTACAAATATTTGATAGTCACTTATATCTTTTGATAAACAGGAAAATACATATTGTTGATCGTAAGTAAAATGGATAAATTTTTTATTTAAAAATTGACTATATTGACTTGGGTTGTTTGGTGTTGTTATATTTGTATTATTTTTATTGTTTTGCTCTAATATTGAATATTTTTCATATAGTTCTTTAAATTCTTTTTGAGATGTGTTTACTTTATTTGCTAAGTTTTCATTTTCTTTTTGTAAAATTTCTATTTGTTCTAATAAATTTGATATGTTTTGTTGGTATTGATTTTCTTTTTCTTGAAATATTCTTTCTTGTTCTATTATTTTTTCTGTTAGTTTCATTGAATTTATATTCATTTTTTCAAAATCATTTTTTAGATTGTTATTTTCAATTTCATATTTTTTTATTATATTTGTACTTTCTTTTAATTCATTTGTTAATTTATTTATTTCTAATTCATAATCTAATTTCTCTTGAGATAAATCAATAGTTAAAGTTGGTTGTTTTAAAGGATCAATATTTATATATGTATCTAATTTATTATTTTCAGTATTTTTAAAAGGAGATTTATTATCAAAAAAAATAGGAATTTGAATAGAACTTTTATTTCTCAAACCATAACCTTTAATTAATTTAGAAAATATTAATTTTTGATGAATATTATAATTCAATTTAGATTTCTTAGGAAAAGTATTATTATAATAATTATTATTATTAATATTAAACCTCATATTTTCCCCATCTAAAATTTTTCTATTCTCAAAATTATTATTCTCAATAAAATTATTATTATGAAAATTATTTAAAAGAATATTATTATTATCATTAAAATTATCATTATTAAAATTTTCATTTTTATTTTTAC
>Ga0256407_10004744_pt1 | contig 22366 bp, 26 predicted proteins | sample RumenRJG_04DNA_FD_193489 | JGI IMG/M metagenome (GOLD analysis project Ga0256407, IMG submission 193489) | Bovine rumen microbial communities from Lethbridge, Alberta, Canada - RJG_04 | ecosystem: Host-associated > Mammals > Digestive system > Stomach > Rumen | place: Canada: Alberta... | reverse complement strand
ATGTAGATGGTGTACCGCCACTATAGATCTGCTCTGAATACTGACCGACAGAGGACGTTTGCTGAGCTGGTTTTCCAAAAAGTGAGCTATATAAAGCAACGACTTGCTGATATAAATTCTTGTTTATTTCTCTATTTAAATCAGATTTCTTATCTATGTCCTCCAATACTTTTGCTATTTTTACTTGTACTGCATATTCTGGTACCTCTATTTCTGTTTTTCTAAATTCGGCTTGTTTTATGCCTGTAACTGTTGTACCCGTTTCACGTGCTTTGAGTCTGGCCTTCCCGATAGGAGAACGAAGATAATAATATAAAAATCCTGTATCAAGTACTCCCTTTTTTCCACGTAAGGTTAATAGTCTCTGGGCAAGTGCTACATTATCCTTGTCCAATCTTGCTACCATACCGAGCGGTGCTTCGGTTGTAAGTAATACATCTCCTTTTTGAGGGAACCCTCTCACCATGAATTTCTGATATTCCTCTGGTGAAATGTAATAGCATTGTGAATAATCAATATATCCGTCCTTAACCGATTTAGCGCTCAACGTTTGTATGCCACTCGGTGATTTATGTGGAGTTTTCCCTCGATAATCTATAATAGCTTCGAGAACATCTTCCATAATGTAATGATTAAATTTCATATCCGAGTGCTCCTAAATTCTTCCTTATTTCAGCTTCAATCTCATGAGATTTATTGAACATATCGGATAGTTCCGATGTCAATCGCTCCATCTTCTGATCAAAAGGCTCATCATCTACATTATCCTCTTTAAAGCCAACATATCTTCCCGGAGTCAAAATATAGTCCTGCTTTTCTATTTCCTCGGTTGTCGCTACAGCACAAAACCCTTGCTGGTTCTCCAAAACTCCGGCCGTAAAATCATTATAGGTTTTAGCCAGAATTTGGATTTCCCCAGGATGCTCTGGCGAATCATCGTAACTCAATTCACGAAGTTTTCTCGATCCTTCTACTGGGCTACTCATGCTTCTGGCGTCAATAAACAGCGTCTTTCCCTTCTGCTTCTTAGCCTTATTCAAGAACCAGAGGCACACAGGAATCTGTGTCGTATAAAACAGCTGGCCCGGCATCGCTATAATGCACTCTACAAGATCGGCGTTGATGATATTTTTCCTAATGTCGCCTTCGCCTCCGGTTGTTGATGAAAGTGATCCGTTTGCCAGAACCATGCCGATTCTTCCTTCCGGAGCAAGGTGCCAGATCATATGTTCCATCCATGCAAAGTTGGCATTGCTTGCTGGCGGCATGCCGTATTTCCATCTCTGATCGTCTTTCAACTTATCCGCTCCCCAAGGGCTGAGATTGAATGGCGGATTTGCCATGACGAAATCTGCTTTCATCGTAGGATGCTGATCGCTCAGGAATGTATCCTCCGGAATATTTCCGAGATTAGCGTCAATGCCCCTAATGGCAAGATTCATCTTTGCCATCTTCCACGTGGTCGGATTGCTTTCCTGTCCGAAAACAGAGATCTCGTTAATCTGCCCCTGATGAGCTTCCACGAATTTTGCCGACTGAACAAACATTCCTCCCGCGCCGCAGCAGGGATCGTATACTCGGCCTTTATACGGCTGTAGTATTTCCACAATCGTGCGGACAACACACGACGGAGTATAGAATTGTCCGGCATTCTTGCCTTCCTGTTCTGCAAAATTTCTGAGGCAATATTCATAAGTCCGGCCAAGGACATCTTTCTCATCAGAGCTGTCCATCTTTACCTTATTTGTAAAGATATCCACCACCTCGCCAAGCCTTCTCTTATCAAGCTCCGGGCGGGCAAAGTTCTTCGGGAGAATACCCTTTAGGGATTTATTTTCTTTTTCAATAGCGATCATCGCATTATCGATGACCGTTCCAATTTCCGGTGTGTGAGCAGCATTTGCGATATCGTCCCATCTGGCTCCCTTCGGAACATAAAATATGTTTTCGGCCTCGTATTCATCGCGGTCCTCTTCGAAGCCTTCGCCTTCTTCAACGAGAGCCTTATGTTTCTTCTCGAAGCTGTCAGAAATATATTTCAAAAATATAAGTCCGAGAATAACATTCTTATATTCCGACGCGTCCATATTGCCGCGAAGAACGCAGGCCGCATCCCATAACTCTTTTTCGAATCCTACATCAGCTGTGTTTGTGCTGCTCATTTGTCTTCTCCGTTTTCCTTATCTTTGTTTTTCTCGCTAAGCTGGTTTATATATTCGGCTAACGCCGTGCTCATGTCGCCATCGCTGGTTCCGGTCTTATGCTTCAGAAAATAATCCTGCATTTTCTTATCGCAGATGAGGAGAGGGAGCCCTTTGTATTCCTTAAGGTGATTATTCTTCCAGTCATCAAACAACGATGGATCCAACTCTATAAGTTTTGCTCTCCGCCGGATCAGGAATGAAATCGCCGGATCCTTTATTTTGATGATGTCAAAATCTACACCTTCAGTAGATACCTCCCGGCTTTCTTCCTCTGCCTCGTCTCCGTCATCGTCCTCATCTCCATAATCGTGGACTACAATAGTCTCGCTCGTCTGTGCGGGCTCAACCGTCCCATTCTCATGAAGCTTATCGAGGATCAGGAACACCTGGCTGTAATCCAGGGAATCAATGCTTATGGCATTTATGTCCTTATCCTCCTTGAGACCGAGGATCCAGTCTGCAGAAACGTGGTATTTCTCACTGATCAGTCGCAAATTATCTAATGTCAGAGCCTGCTTTCCGTTCTTTATCTTATTCAGATTTCCCTGTGTCATAAGGAGCTTATTCGCTGTCACGGTGTCCGTTTCGTCAGCAAACAGTTCTTTGAGTCTGGCGCTGACAACATCCAACAAATTATCCATGCGCCACCTCACCTGTTATATGACCCGATATCGGATCTGCTTCGTTTACATGTTCCTGCTCCCTTTTTACCGCCTGATAGTATACAGCCGCCAAATCGTTCTCATCCGAAGCTGCAACTAACGAAGCCTCTAATTGCGGATCAGCCTCCCATACATCTGCACTGAGCACTTCTCTTCCGTCGAATTCACTCAGCCTGGTTTCTCTCCAGCTCTGGTAAAACGCCTTATCTGTGGCTCGCAGCTTTCTACCTTTCTGAAGCAGCTTCTTCAGAATGAAGTCCTTCATATCATATGAAAGGTCTTCATCATCATCTAATACCGGATGTATTACGCCATACGCTTCAAGATCGAGAATAAGCTTTACCGCGTCTTCATATGTCGGCGTATCAGCATTCTTATGCAGTCGCTTTTCATCAGACAGTCCAAGCAGCCAATCAACAGAAACCCTGTATGCATTAGATACATTTTTGATAACTTCTGCCGTTGGCGTCTGGTTACCGGAAAGCAGCTTGCTCACATTCGATTGTGACATATTCAATTTAGAAGCTACGGTTTCCTGTACATCATCGCCGAAAGTTTCCCTAAGCCTTTTCTTTATTATCCCAGTTTTCAAGTCTGATTCCTACCTTGTATTCCAAAAGCGAATTGAATAATTCGTATCACGAATAATCAAAGTATATCACGAATGGACTTCTATGTCATGCGAATTGCCGAAATTGAATCCCAAATACTGTATTTGGTTGTCGAATTTTACCATTCAAACCGGTCGTTATCTTATTCGTGGCTTTTCTGATAGACTAAAAATCGTAAGGAAAAGCGGCTCGCAGATGCGGCGTTCAGTTCCGGAACTCTGACGCAAGTGCATCGCGGAAGCGGGCGGCAAAGGCAGCCAGTTTAATGCACTGCTGGCCATTTAGGAGCGGAAGAACCCGTTCATAGGTGGCCGAAATGAAAAAAGTGAATACCGAATTCATGGGTCTCTTCGCTCCAGAAAGCGAGAGACATCATGAAAAAGGCAACTGTAGATGAAGTTTTAAGGAACTATGACAACCGCGAGCTTGGCAAGGATGAGGAGCTTGTCACCTATTTCAAGAATGAGGCTGACGCAGAAAATCTGAAGAACCCTGACAGCATTGTTCATCAGTGGTACGGGAAAAAGCCTGTGATAGGAGTAAGAACTGCTTTCAAAAAGGGTGATGAAGCCGATCTTGCCAGGAAGCAGTTCAACAGCTACATCAATGATCTGACCGGGAAATTCCATTGTGCAGGAGCGACCTCTACCGATGGGCTTAAAGATGTGTACGATCTCGAAAAGGGAAGTTCTAACGAAGACCCCGCTATCAATTATGAGCTTGCAGAAAATGCCGCCAACATGGTGCTGAGACTGACTCAGGAAGCTCCGCAGCTCATGGCTGCAGTTATTTTTCACAGGCAAGATCTGACGGGTAAGGATTTTGAGGAAGCAATGCACATTTCACATGATCGCTCCGCAAAGCTGCAGAAGAAGCTTACGAGCATTCTGAACAGAATGATTTACGAAGGCTATGATGCGGTCGATCTGGATGTCAGAACGACGAAAAACGATGAGTATTATCTGGAAGTCATCAAGAAGCACATGGAAGAAGTACTCGATGACATTATCGAAATTACAAGACAACTCGGTTGATTCTGAAAGGCCGGCACTGCCCTTCTGACGGGCGGCTTCGGCCTTGTTTTCGCATATAACCTGATAACGATTGCCTGCTATCGTTGAAAAGTTGTTGCATTTCGCTCTGCCGCCGGATTCCGGATTATATGCCCCGGTCGCGGCTCCCCGGCTCCGGTACGGCAAAAGCCTTTATTTCAGGCGTTTTCTGTAGTTTCAGCCCGTAGCCGTTGTATGAAAACAGGCGTGAACACGTCTCCATTTGCGTCGAGAGTATTGATGCCTTCCTTCTCGAAATAGATGCCAATGTTCTTTGTTCTGAGCTTTCGTACTGTCTGCAGGCAATCAACCGTGTTTCTTGCGAATCGGCCGATCGACTTCGTGCGAATCATATCGAGCAGAACACCCGTGGCCTGCCCATCGGATTTAGTCCCATCGCCCTGCCGCACCACGGGCAGAACTGCTTCGCGCAGGCGTTGATGAATTCCGAGAAATCAGGCGTTTCAAAATCCTCATCCATCGCATCCTCCCTGCGTACTCGAAAGTCCAAACGTACTCGAAAGTCTGCGGCGCTCAGGCCGGATGTTCCGCAGCGGAAATCCAAGCCGAAACGCCCCGGTTCCACGCACAAAAAAACCGCAGCAAAAGCGCTTGTTTGCTTGCTTTAACTGCGGTTTGAAAAAATTACGTAATTTTTCCGGGCGTGGGCATTCTGCCTGCTGACCCCGGGGTATCAATTTCGCGAAAATCAACGAAAGAGGGGACGGCGGTCTCTGCTGGGGCTCTCAGGAATTCAGACCCGCCCCGGTCATCCGGAATCCCTGGCCGCCATCTCTTGACTTTTGAACGCATTTTTGCTATCATTTTTTTGAATGAAAGGATCACTCATGTACAACATTGAATTCTATGAAGATTCCAATGGTTACTCACAGCTCTGGGAATTTCTTGACGATCTGCAAAAGAAAGCAGTTAAAAGCAAAGATGCCCGCATCCAGCACCAGCAGATTTCCTTTTACATTGAACTTCTGCAGGAAAATGGAACAAGGCTCGGGACAAATATAACCAAACATCTCGTTGAAGATATCTGGGAACTTCGTCCGGGCAACAACAGGGTTTTCTATTTCTACTTTGAGAATGAAACATTCGTGCTTCTTCACCAGTTCCGCAAGAAATCCCAGAAAACTCCACAGCGTGAGATCAAACAGGCTCTCGCTGAACGAGACGACTGGAAGGCACGTCATGAAAAGAGGTGAATGAATATTACTACCTGGAATGATTACAAGAACCACGTCCGCGAAACCAATCCCGAAATTGGAAGGGACATTGACGAAGTCGAAGAAAGAGCCAAAATTGTCAGCGCCATGATTGATCAGCGCCACAATCTTAATCTTTCCCAACGTGACCTGGCTGAGATGTGCGGTCTTCCACATTCATCCGTAGCAAGGATTGAATCTGGGAAATCCTCTCCAAACCTGACAACGCTGCTTAAAATATTTGACACTCTCGGCCTTACACTTTCAGTGCAGACAAATCCTCACAGCAAGATGTCATCAGCAGCTAAATAAAGATTTTGGGGAATGTTCTTCGGAGCAGTCCTTTTTCAGTACTTGTAAACAGAATGTGCATCCTCTCTTCCCGTCTTTTGTCATGACACCGCTTGCTCTCTTTCATTTCCGTCTGCTTCTCTTGAGAAAACACTTCTTCGACGGACTCGGCGCTCTCCTGCCCTGCTTTTGCAGGTGGTTTCACTTTTTTGAAACCACCTGCGTCACCCTAACTTATATTGAAGCAACACTGCTCCGTCATCATATCGTTTTAAATCCTTCAATATGAGAGGCAGCGGTTTTGATTCTTTCCACCCCCTTCAAAAACAGATGGCATCTCGGCACGTCCGTCGATTCCCGGGCCAATCGGAATATCCACTTCATCAAGAAGTCCTGCTTTGAGAAATGCCGTGTTAATCGTAGGACCGCCGACAATGCCCATTCTCTTCACGTCAAACCCTGACAATACTCATCCACACCTTTCAGCTGTGCGGTCATGCTGCAGTCAATTCTTCCGTCAACGGAAGTCATCATGTAACTGATAATGTACGGCTTCATGTTCAATTTACTCCTGTTCTGTTTTTCCTATAGTCAGCTTTTTTACAATCCTGGCAGGAACACCTGCTGCGACTGTATTTGCCGGTACGTCTTTTGCCACGACCGCACCCGCTGCAATAATCGCGCCATCTCCGATCGTCACACCCGGAAGGATTGTGACATTCGCTCCGAGCCAGACATCCTTTCCAATGCGAACCGGCGCAGGATGAAGTTCCTGACGCTTTTCAGGATCAAAGTCATGATTGAGCGTGGCAATCATCGCGTGATGCCCGATCAGTGTACCGTCTCCGATATAAATTCCGCCCTGATCCTGCATGGTGCAGCCGGTATTAATAAATACGTGCTCACCGATATGAATATTCTTTCCGCAGTCTGTATAAAACGGCGGGATCAGACCTAGCGTAGAGTTCACAGACTGGGACGTGAGTTCCGCAAAAAGATGCTACAATTTTCCCGGACTGTGATACCCGCTGTTGATCTTCGCCGTGACCTTCAGTGCTTCCTGCGTAAGATATCCGCTGTAGGCCAGTTCCTCTGAAGGTGCGTGAATAGTTTGTCCGCTGCTTCCTGCTCAGCGCTTCCATAAAATCCGTGCCCAGCGCCTTCTATTTTTACAAGTTCCGCATCCGGAAATGTCTCTGCCGCGCGTTCCGAATAGGAAACCGGTACAATCGAATCTGCTGTTCCATGGATAATCAACACCTTTCCCGGATACTTTTCCATCATGTCATAGATGTCAAAGGACTGCGCATCCACATCATAGATTTTCCCGATGCTGATCCCCATGATGCTCGACGTTTCCGGTCTGCTTTCAGGATCCGGATTCCGCTCCCGGCTGTCATCCTGGAGGACGTATGCCGGATACAGCGCGACGAGCCCGTCGATATCATCAGGCCTTGTTCCGGCAGCATATGTGGACACAAATCCGCCCTGACTCTCTCCCAAAAGGAAAATCTTATCATATGCATGCTCCGCATTATTTTGAAAATAATCAATCACGGTATTCAGATCATCTGCCTCTGTCAGAACAGACATCTCTGTCGTACTCCCGCCGCTTCTGCTTCCACTGCCGCCGCCTGTAAAATCATAGGCAAAAGCTGTGATGCCGTTTTGGGCAAAGTTCTCCGCGTAGCCTTCTGTGTTCCTGTAGGAACCGCCAAAGCCATGCGAAAGGATGATGATGGAATCCGGTGCATCTTCTTCCGGCACGTATAGCCTTCCATAGATGCTGCCTTCTCCATGTTCAATATTCATTTCTTCCATTTGATAATCCACCTGATCTGAGCTTGCAGAATGCTGTGATCCATTATCCGGCGAACCTTCCGCTTCTGCTCCGCTGTCATTTTCTGTCCTTTCTGAGGAAGGTGTCCCGGATATATCAGATATCTTTCCGCCAGCGGCGCTACATGATGCAAGAAGCAAGACTGCACACAGAAAAGTACTATGAACCCGCTTTTTCTCATAAACTTTTTTTCTTCTCCATTTCCCATCTCAGATAGTCCAGGCAGTCGATCTTCCTCTAGCTCTCGTGCAGTTCTTTCAGGAGCTCTTTTCTCTGCTCTTCCAGAACGCGGTCCGCCTTTCTCATCTCGCCTTTATCTTTACATTCGAAGAATCTCCGGATGCAGTCATCACTGCCCCCAGCTTCTTTCATCGTCTCTGAAATCTCTTCCGGTCGGTTCGCCATGCGATGCGCCTCATTTCAGTGTATTTTTGAAGAAGCTCTCTATCTTGTCAAACGGGATCGCATGGTTCTCCCCGCCGTCATACAAGTCCGTATGCGTTGCACCTGGCACGATATAAAGCTCGTTGTTATCTCCGGTCAGCTTCTGAAAGGTATCCTTGCCCATGTATCGGCTGTGCGCCTTCTCACCATGCACGATCAGCACAGCATTTTTCAAGTCTTCCGGATGAACAAGAATCTTTGTATTGGCCCATCCGTTTGACTGCATCACCCATCCGTCATTGGAATTCACAGAACGCTTATGATAGCCTCGTTTGGTCTTATAGTACGCGCTGTACTGCTTCACAAAATCCGGCTGATCATCCGGCGCGGGGTACGGATAGCATCCGCCCAGCTTTGCATATGTTCCGGTTCCGTATTCCTTCGTCCGCTGCTCTGCTGCCATTCTCTTCATTTCATAACGCTGATCCGCGGTTCCCTGGTCAAAATAACCCCAGGCACCGACACGCGGCATATCATACATGGTGATCGCAGCCGTCGCTTTGATCCGGGGGTCATTTGCTGCTGCATTCAGAGAAATGCCGCCCCATCCGCAGATACCGATGATGCCGATCTTCTCCGGATCCACTTCCGGGAGATTGCTCATGTAATCGACGGCAGCCTGGAAATCCTCGGTATTAATGTCCAGAGAAAAAACATCCCGCGGTTATCCGCCGGACTCACCCGTAAAGGACGGGTCAAATGCGATCGTCAGAAAACCTCTCTCCGCCATCGTCTGCGCATACAGGCCGCTGGACTGCTCCTTTACCGCACCGAACGGCCCGCTCACAGCAAGTGCCTGAAGCTTTCCCTCATACTGCTTTGGCGTATACTGGTCTGCCGCCAGCGTGATGCCGAAATGATTGGTAAATGTTACTTTCTTATGATCCACTTTATCACTCTTCGGGAAAACCTTGTCCCACTCTTCTGTCAGATTCAATTGCTCGCTCATGATTTTGTCCTCCTACAAAATGTCTTGTTGATGATGCAGGCTTAAGCTTGACTTTCATCTTATGACTCTACTATATAGTCACAGCCCATTTTATTCAAATACTCGTCATCTATATCTTCCTATGATATAAATGAATAGAAGACAATGACCAGGGATTCTTGAAACAGATGAGTTTTATAGAAGGAACAGAGAGGTTTGCCATGGATATCCGTACAATGAAATATTATCTGGCTGTGATCCGGGAAGGGAACATTTCAGCAGCAGCTCAGTCGCTGCATGTCGCACAGCCTTCGCTGTCACGGCAGATGAAGGAACTGGAGGAGGAACTTCACACGACGCTTTTCATCCGGGTAAACCGGAAGATCACGCTGACTGAAGAGGGAATGATCTTAAGGAAAAGAGCTGAGGAGATGGTGCTAGAATATAAATAGTACAAGTTAAAGTGAGTTATTCCAAGGAATAAGACTATAATAGAGATAGTCCCAGGAGGAACTCACAATGGCTAGTAAACAACCTCAACACGACAAGGAGTTCAAACTCAATGCCGTAAAATATTTAGAAGAACATCCAGATCTGACATTAAGGCAGTGTGCAAAGAATCTTGGTATAGGTGCCAGTACACTGACTCACTGGAGACAGCAGTTCAGAACCAATGACGGGGATATACCTGTCAGAGGTTCTGGCAACTATGCATCTGATGACAAGAAGGAGATAGCCCGGCTCAAGCGGGAACTCCGTGATGCCAACGATGCGCTTGATGTCCTAAAAAAAGCAATAGGCATTCTGGGTCAAAACTGACAACCGCCATATACACGGAAGTGTCAGCAAAGGTGGAGGCGTCAAAAGCGTCCGGACGCCGCGTCTCCGTCTCCGGAATGCTTAAATACCTTGGTGTCTCACGCTCTGGCTATAACGCCTTCAGAAAGCATAAGCAGTCTGAAACTGAAAAGCGTATGCACAGGATCATGAAACTGATCAGACGGATCTACGATGACTCCTACCAGAACTACGGAGCTCCCAAAATAACACAGGAGCTCAGGAAGAAAGGAGAATGCATATCAGTACGTACCGTAGGTAAATACATGCGTATTATGGGAATCCGTGCCCAGTGGGTAAAGCACTGGATCGCCACAACCCGTAATTCTGACTTCAGCAGACAGCTTCATAACATCCTTGACGAACAGTTCAGCCCTTCGCGTCCAAATGCCGTGTGGTGCACTGATATCACGTATATCTGGACCTATGAGAGTGGATACATATATCTCACCAGCATCATGGATCTGTATTCTCGTAAGATCATCGCATGGACGCTCACACCCACGATGGAGGTCTCATGCGTAGTCGATACCGTCAATAAAGTGAAAGCCTCAAGGCCTACTTCTGAGCCGCTTATCATCCACAGTGACAGAGGCAGCCAGTACGTCAGCGAGGCCTACAGAAAAGCCACAGAGGGCATGCAGAGGAGCTACTCGCATAAAGGCTACCCATACGATAACGCCTGTATAGAATCGTTCCATTCTCTGATAAAGCGTGAATGGCTTAATCGATTCCGTGTCGCCAATTTCGATGCCGCATACACGCTTGTATGGGAATACATCGAAACATTTTACAATACTGTCCGGATTCATAGCCATGATAACTTTATGTCTCCCAATGAATACGAACGTATGTATGCTGAAGCAGTGGATAAAAACGCAAAAGTAGCAAGTTAAAGTGGAAAATTTCTCATTTTAACTTGTACTAAATCTTGACATAAGACCAATTCAGTAATGGAAAACTTCTTTGGACTGCTCAAACAGGAAATTTACTATGGTATTGTTTATTATAGCTACGAGGAATTAAAATCTGAAATAGAACGTTTTATAAAATACTACAATGAGAAACGAATAAAAGAAAAGTTAGGATGGAGGAGTCCTGTCCAATACCGACTCCATCTTTTAACTACATAAAGAAAAACGAGACGACCGAAGTCGTCTCGTAAAAGTCTAACTTTGAGGGGTCACCTCAAATCCATACGCCTAATTTATATATTGTTATTATTCATTACGAATTCTTTCAACTACACTTTCCTGACTCATCTTTTTAAACTGATACTTTGGAATCGCATATGCAATTCCACTTAATACCGGAACCATAAGCAGGCACGGCACGATTGTAAGATGCAGTTGAAAGAAAAATGCCGTAGCAAACGTATTTGATAAAATCTTTTCTGCACCAAACACAACCAGTACGATTGCAATAACAAATGCACCTCCCAAATATATGAATCCTTCTGCAATCAGCATTTTTGATATCTGCTTTTTCGTCATTCCTACAACCTCCAAAAGTGCCAGCTCCTTTTTCCTGCTAATCACAGAAGTTGTTGTTGTATTAAAGAAATTCATAATACCTATAAAAGCTAAAATAACAACAAGGAAACCACCGATCATATAATATTTTCCGACAAACCGCCTAAAGCTCGCCTTCATATCCAATACAGAAGAAACATTTATCATATCATTTTCTTTCAAAACATTTTTATCAATGTATTCTTTTACTTGCTTATCCTCTCCCTTCTTGGCATCAATAGCAGCATACATTGCTGATTGATTTCCTGTCTGGGTGATATACTCTTCCTCTGGGACCATTACTGTAATATAAACAGTATCTGCATACGGATAATCCAGGGAATATGGCATCATAGCTTCTCCGATCACCCCATAATCTTTCTGCTTTCCGTTTCCGTACTCCATTTTAAAAGTTTCGCCAGACTGATAATAAGAAACTGGTTCTTCTGTATATTTATCACTATAGTCCACAATCACATAATCCCCACTTTTAAACGTATCCCAGGAACATTTTTCCCCTTTCCATTCTAACATATCAAACACCGCTTCACTAATTCCGAGGAAATGAACCTTTACAGTATTATCCGCTTTTGTTTCCTCCCAGATTTGTTTTTCATAATCTGTCCAGTTTTCTTTGTTTTTTTCTGCCAATGTCTCCCACGTTTTCATAAGTGCCGGTTCCATCTTATGTCTTTCTTCCGAATAATACACATATCCTGTTTTCTCACTTTCCGGACACTTATTCAGAATCTCTTTGATTTCAGGTGTAATACCGTTGAAATTCGTATTTAACAAACTTTCCGTCATCTGATCCAGTTGAAAATCGGAAGCTAAAAGCACTTTTTTGTAAGAATCAAAATCATATCCCTGCACCAGCATCACAATACAGTTGACAACCACCATAGAAAGAGCGATAGAAAGCATAACAATCAATCCCTTTTTCCAATTTCGTAACACATTTTGAACTGCCATCCCCCACCAGGTTACAGAAGTATTCTTTTTTATTTTCCTATGTGACTGCTCTCCTTCTGCCAAACGCAGAGCTTCCACAGGCGAAACTCTTTCCACCATTTTACAAGCCTGCAGACTGGAGAGATACACCGTTAAAAGCGTTAAAAGTATCGCTGCAAGGAAAATCAAAGGATTGGCTGATACTACTGTCTGAGCCGTTTTTCCTGCCTGTGCACTAATTTCAGCATCTGCAGTCAAGGACGGAGCCATACAAAGACCTGCAAGATAACCACAAAGCAATCCGATTGGAATGCCAATAGCTGATAATCTCCACGCCTGCATACGTACAATTTTCTTCAACTGCTTTCCCGTTGTCCCCACATTCTTTAACAATCCGTAAGCCCGGATATCCGTTTTCACAGAAATGTTAAAAATATTATAAATAATCAGGTATCCAGCTAATATGACAAATAGAATCATGATAATTAAAGAAGAAAATGAAAATGAATCCTCTTCAAAGAGATTATATGCCGGATTGACTTCCATTCCTGTCCCTGCTTTCGTAAATCCTGCTGTCTTAGATATATTTTCTGTTTTCTTTTCCAGATTCCAAAGATTCTTATACCAGACCGAATATTCTTTACAGCCATTATAGATACCATTTTGTAACTCATCCTGTGTAACGTGATAACGATTTTCCTTTGCATAGGATTCGGATACCCAGATCATCTGTCCTAAAACAGCCTTATCACCCTGCCAGAATCCACATATCTGAAACGTATCTGTCTTATATTGTTTCAGCATGGGATTTACTTCCCAGGTCAGCGTTACTTCTTCCCCAATCTTTGGTGTAACACCCATAGCTTCCAGTACCATGCTACTAAGTGCTACCTCATTCTTTTTCTCCGGCAATCTTCCTGTAGTTGGCAGACAATTAAAACTTTCTGCCATATTTTCATCTGCATATCGGACCTCTACGGAAAATCCAAACCGCTCGTCCATTCCAGCTCCCAGAAAAATACCGGAACCATATCGTTCCACATCTTCATCCTGTTCTATTGTTTTTTGCAATCTCTCCGCATCTTCTTCTGACAAATTCTGCGCAATAGCATGGGATGAATCCATAAATTGCTTAATTTCTGTTGCTCTTTTGGAAAGTATCATGGATACGCTCCCCACAAATAGGCTTGTAAATAACAGTGATGTCAACATGATTGCAATAACAGCAATAATATTTCTTGCTCGGTTCATTTTCATAAAACGTTTCGTCAATAATCGTAACGTTTCTTTATTCTCTACTTTTACCATATAATCGCCCTCACTATACCAAACCACTGTCTGAAACAATTTTTCCGTCTTCTATCTGTAAAATCCGGTCTGCCATCTGGGCAATCTCTTCATTATGGGTAATCATAACGATGGTCTGGTGAAAACGCTTACTGGTTACTTTCAGAAGCCCTAATACATCCTGACTTGTTTTCGAATCCAAATTTCCAGTCGGCTCGTCAGCGAGCAAAATGGCAGGTTTTGCAGCTAAAGCCCTTGCAATTGCCACTCTCTGTTGCTGTCCACCGGATAGAGCGCTTGGCAGGTTTTCCAATTTTGTCCGAATACCCAGTGTATCAATAATTTCATCTACATAACCTTTTTCTAGCTTTTTTCCATCCAGTTTCACAGGAAGAATAATATTTTCCCATACATTCAGCATCGGAACCAAGTTATACTGTTGAAATACGAAACCAATATTCCTGCGTCGGAAAATGGTAAGCTCTTCATCTGTCATATGGCTTAAGTTCTGTCCATCCACAATTACCTGCCCAGATGTTGGATTATCCAAACCACCAATGATATGAAGCAATGTAGACTTTCCACTTCCAGAAGTTCCAACAATCGCTACAAACTCCCCTTTTTCTACTTCCAGGTTTATACCATCAAGAGCCCTGACTTCTGTTTCTCCCTGCCCATATATTTTTTGTAAATTTACTGCTTTTAATATATTCATGCTATCCTCCTATCAAAAAAGCCTGTATTGATCTTTACAATACAGACTTTATCATAGCAATGTTTCCAGCTCGTTTCTGAAATATCACAGTTTTGATACTATTCCGTTTTTGATACAGGGAGAAAAACAGAAAATGTAGAACCCTGCCCTGTCTCTGATGTCACTTTTATATACCCTTTTTGTGCCTGAATAATCTCTCTTGCAAGGAATAAGCCAATTCCTACTCCTGGCTGGTCTGCCACTGACAGACTCCGATAAAACCTTCCAAATATCTTTGGTATTTCTTCTTTTTCTATTCCAATGCCATCATCAATGATATCAATCTTTACAAAAAAAGAATACTGCTCGACTTTTATCTGAACATTTCCCCCACATGCTGTGTATTTAATCGCATTGTCTACAATATTTTCGAGTGCCTCCACGGTCCATTTTGGATCACATCGAACATGCAAATCCGTGTCACATAGGCTTAGAGTAATATTCTTCTCCCTTACTTTTACGTTAAACTGCTGCTGTATAGATTCAAGCATCTGCTTAATAGTAGTATCCTCCGAATGTACTGCGATAATTCCACTCTCCATCCGTGATAATTTGACCAATGATTGTATCAGGAAATCTAATTTCTTTGTCTGCTCCAAAATGGTAGCTATCTCCTCCTGATTTTCATTACTCACTTCAGAGAGTATTTCTCCATAGATTTTCAGATTTGAAATAGGAGTCAAGGTCTGATGCGCAATATCTGAAATAAGTTTTTGTATCACTTCTTTTTGTTCCTGTTGGTTTTTTCTTGCCAGAAAGCTACTGTCTAAATGTTGTTTCATGCTGTTTTCAAGAGCAGAATACTTTTCTTCTGATATTTCTGTCCGTTCCAGTTCTCCATCTATAGCACAATCCAGCATTTGCTGCAGCCGGTTCAAAAGCTTTTTTTCTTTCTGATAAAAAATGCTATGCCAGAAGATTCCACTTAAAACAAATATTCCTACAATCAATATAATTAGTTCTATCATCCATTCACCGCCCATGTATAACCAATTCCATAAACCGTCTTGATATATTCAGGCTTCTGCGTATCATCTTCTAATTTGTCTCTGAGGCGTTTGATAGCAACAGTCAAGGCATGGGCATCCACAAACTCTGTATCTCCCTGCCATACCTCGTCAATCAGATGTTCCCGTTTCAATACTTTTCCTCTGTTTTCACACAGCACTCTAAGGAGCCTTTGTTCTGTCTTACTAAGTTCAATAGGTTCTCCATCTTTGAAAAATTCCATTTTATCGAAATAGAACTCAAATCCATCAAGCCCCATAGAATTCTTAGCTGCTGCCTCTTTATTTCTAAGCTGCACAGACACTCTTGCACGCAAAACCATCAAGCTAAACGGTTTCGTAATATAATCATTTGCCCCAGCTTCCAATCCTGTTACAATATCTACTTCCATGTTATTTACTGTAAGCAGAATAATCGGCACCTGACTATTTTTCCTTATTTCTCTTACAAAATCAATCCCATTCCCATCCGGCAAGTTCACATCTAACAAAACCAATGTGATATCTTCCTTTTTCAAGATCTCTCTAGCCTCCTGCAAAGTTCTGCACTGATAAAAGAAATAAGCATCATTCTTTAAAGCCAGACGGATTCCATCATTTAATTTTTTGTCATCTTCAACAATCAGTAACTTTTCACTCATATTTTCTCTGCTTTCTTACAAATTACGCTAATTGTATCATTGCCAGTTTTATAAATCAAATCATTAAGTCAAAATCTCCGACAGAATTTATCTTATAAACAGCGAAAAGCTCCCGAAGGAGCTTTCCATTACCTTAAATATACACTAATTCTTTCAACACAATCTCTTCTGCTGCATTTCGGATATTATTTACAGCCATCGCCCATTCCATCTGGTCACGAGCTTTCAATTCTTCCGTAATGCCCTGCCGCTCCATCATCTGACACACCAGAATATCCATTCTCTCCTGTGCTTCATCGTCCACAGTATTCAGATGTTCTGTCAGTCTGTCTTCCAACATATACAGTGAATACATTGCCGGACGATGCTCTTTCAGATATGTTTTCCGCATCATTCCATATTTCCCATAATGCGGTTCTTCATCTGTACTGACAAGATTCGGATAGTAAATTCCGTCTGCTCCAAGTGTGTAGGTTCCACCCATTTTTTCAAATGTGCTTTTCATGTGTTATTCCTCCTTGAAATCAGCGATGTCCTTAGATCATCGCAAAATATTTCAGGGCAGCCTTGATAGCATCTTCTTTCTCTTTCGGGCATTGTGGAACTCTTGCATTTTCTGATTTTGGAAGATTATAGTTTTCTCCCACTTCAATTCCACATTTGCGTTTTACCTGAGAAATATATAAATTTGAAACCTTCAAGCCAAATTCTTTCAGCACATAGTCTTTGATTTCCTGATAGGTTGCCTTCAACTCGGCACTGGTGGCATCCAGCTCATCCAGGTCTAAGTCGATCTCTATCGTGTCATCTGGTTTTTGTTGGGACAAAAGAACAACCGTCTCGACATGTTGTTCACTGTCCAAACCATCCCCAACGGATATTATCATATCCTTCTCGATGATTGGCAGACGGAAGGTGATTGACTTCAGCCACTGACCGCTCGGCTGCCGTTCTTCATAGATCTGGATCTCTTCAATGAGGGTTTCCATCAGTTTCCGCTGCTCTTCCTCGTTCATAAGCTTATAAAGCTTATCAAAGTAGATCAGGATCTTATAGATGTTGTCCCCGGTGACCTTTTGAGATTCGATGGATTGCTTTTTTGCCTTCGCCTCTATGAGGCTTTGTTCCTGGTCATCAATCTTGTCATACATCCGGTACAGACGGTCATCCAAGTCTGCTTTCAGGCGCTTATAGTGTCTGCCGTCCGGATCCAGCGCCTCAATCTCCTCAAGTGTTTTCCGCTTTACGGCATAGGACTGCTTCAGTTGTTTCTCCATCGCCTTGATCTCCTGATTGATGGCCGTGGTGTCCACCTTCATGTTGATCTTTTCCTGCATCATGGATGCGAACCGGGGATTGGCTACCAGTTTTGTGATCACTTCCACTACGGCCGCATCCAGGACATCTTCATTGATCTGCTTTTTATAATCACACTTATGACCCCTGGTCATCGTTCTGTGCTTGCAGCCATAGTAAAAGAAATCCTTATACTTTGTACCATCTTTGCGGTGCTTGATGCTCTTGTTGCCATACATGCCGGCTCCGCAGATCGGACACTTCACCAATCCTGAAAGCAGGTGTGTCCTGGTGTCCTTGGCCTTGTTCACATGCTCGTATTTCTTTGCCTGGGCGATCATCTTGACCTGGGCCTGATTCCACATCTCTTCGGACACAATGCCCTCATGCAGACCATCAACCACAAGATAATCATCCTGTTCGACCAGCTTGTACTCATTACGGGTACCGTGAACCTTCTCCGTCTTCCGGCGGCCATAGGCGATCTTCCCGCAATATACCGGGTTCTTAATGATATTGCGGATCAGTGCCGCATCAAACAGAGGATTCTTCCCGTTGTGCCTGGGAATTTTACGGATCCCATGGTTCTCCAGATATTTGGCAAGACCGTTCGCACCGATATCCGTGGAAACCCACTGTTCAAATATGGTACGGATCGCAAGGGCTTCCTCCTCATTGATTTCCAATACGCCGTCCTTAAGACTGTAGCCGTATGGAGGGAAGCCGCCGTTCCACTTTCCATCTCTTGCTTTCTGAATCCGTCCTTCCATAGTTTGGACACGGATATTCTCACGCTCTATCTCTGCCACTGCCGACAGGACCGAGATCATCAGCTTACCGGCATCTTTTGAAGAATCAATGCCATCTTCCACACAGATCAGATTGACACCGAAATCCTGCATGGTCTGCAGTACGGAAAGGACATCGGCAGCGTTCCGTCCGAAGCGCGACAATTTGAAGACCAAGACAAAGGAAACATCATCCTTGCCGGTCTTGATGTCTTCCATCATGCGGTTGAACTCGTCGCGGCCTTCTATGGACTTTCCGGACTTGCCGGCGTCTTCATACTCTCCGGCGACCTCGTAATCGTTGAACTCAGCAAACGCCCGCATACGGGTTCGCTGTGCTTCCAGGGAGTACCCATCGATCTGCATCGCGGTCGAAACACGGGTGTAAACATATACTTTCTTTTTTTCTTGATTCACCTTGATCTTCCTTCCGCTTTAAGTTTGGACTTAGTTGTCACGTTGATCTTAGCATATATGCTTTTTGATTACAATAAAAAAGGAGCCGGTCCATTGGTCAAATACTAATGCATATGCCAATGAACCGGCCAGTACTTATGCCGCCTTGCGTGCCAGCGCACTCAGCTGCATGTACTTTCGATACATTTCTTTGATCCGTTTCTGCTTGTAATAATTATCCGGATCCGGCAGTGTGTCCAGATCCATCTCCCCGGCGTACTTCTCGATCATATTTGCGAGGAAGTCCGCCAATCCGCTCCATTCATCATTCCAGGGCATCTCTGTTCCTCCTCTGATTTCTGCTTCTGTCTCTGTGCTGACGGCCCGCATAGGTCTTCAGTATCTCCGGCGGTATCCGTTCCAGCAGGGCGACCGCCTGTTCATAGTCACGCTGAAGCTGAAGATCGGCCATTCTCTTCAGGACGCTTTCCTGTTTACTTTCCTTAAGAGCAGCTGTCAGGTTCTCGTTTTTCCGGACAAGGGCTTCGTTCTCTGCAGTCAGATCCTGAAAGGCACCCTTGTATTTCTTCATCTGAGTGCTCATCTTTTCGACATTCGGGATATACTTGTCCAAATACCTGCAGATCTCGGCCGCTTTTGCTTTGGCATTGAACATATTGACCTGGGAGAGTAGCTTATCCAGCTTCTCGCGCTGTTTGTTCAGCCTTGTCATTTCCTTGAACACCCGGGGAGGGATGTGATCGCGGCCTGTCTCACTGGCGCTCATGCCTCGCTCCAGATCCGGAAATTTCCTGACCATCTGCTCCCAGAAAGCATCCTGCCACTGCGTCAGTTTCTTCTTATTCCCGATGATCTCCTTGGCGCAGAGCCTGCCGTCCTCCGTCAGCGGGACAAAAGAAAGGTGCATATGGGGCGTTTTCTCGTCCATATGCACCACAGCTGAAATGATCGTATCCGGATTCTGTTTTTGTTTGATAAAGTCCAGCGCTGTCTGGAAGAAGGTCCGGATCTCCTCCTTCTTTTTGTCCTTAAAGAACTCCGGGCTGGCTGTCACCAGCATCTCCACAAGCCTTACACTGTCTGTCCGTGTCCGGCACCCGGCAGCAGCGATCTGCTTCTCTGCCTCAGTCCGGTATTTTCCCTGTGGCTCGATCAGATGAAAGTTCAGATGACTTCGGCTGGTGTCCACATCCGGATTACTTGCGTACTTCTCTTTTGTTCTCTCATTGTGGGCCTCGATCCCGCTGATCTCAGGCCCCTTGTATTTCGCGAATCTCATAATCGCATATTGTGCTCCCATATTGTCCTCCCTGCGGTCTCCCGCGTAATAAAAGTCTTCTATATTTGCGTTCGTACGTACATGCGTACATTTGATGAATGATAAGCAGTGTACGTTTGTACGCACGTACACAGTTTTTGCGCTGTTTTATAAAAACGGATTGTTATGATCGATGATCTCTACGCCGCGATATCCCCGGCAGCGTTTGCCTTTTCCCCGATAGATGTTATTATCAGGTGTCAGGTGATAAGTCCCTGAATATTGGGACAGGTAGTTGGCAAAGCTCTTCATGGACAGCGCATTCTCCGCATTGTCCTCACACCATTCTCTGTACACCGCGTACAGATCGCTGGTCGCCGCTTTACTGTCCTCATGGAACGTGAGATATCCTTCGGAGGTCAGGAACTCCGGAATGTTATTGGCGTCCTTTACAATGGCGGCAATATTCTCCTTCGACCGTTCGCTGATAGTGAAACGATAGTCATTGGCAATAAGCCGCTGCAGGCCTTCCAGACACCACAGGAAAATGCCCTCTTTTTCAGCTGCCAGCTTGTCCATCAGGTATGGGTCATCAACACGATCCGCCGGTTTATCCTTCGTCGTGATCACGATCTGCCGGCGAAAGAACCCGTCAGACCGATCGTGCAGTGCGGTGAGGGCACCATTTCCGAAACAAAGAAACCGGACATAAAGGAGTGTCTGATAGCTCTGCTCATGTTTCCTTTCAACATCCATCTGACATTCGGAAGTGACGATCGATTTGATATAGTTCGTTTTGGTCAGTGCGCTCATATCCATATCGTCATCCACCATAAGAAGCCGGTCTTCCAGATCTGCCCGGGCGAAGTCATTTTTTTCGACCTTCTGGATACTGGTGGTATTCATATTGATTCCAAGAAGAGATCTCATGACTAGACCAATGCGTGACTTGCCTTCACCGCCTTTCCCGATCAGCATCAGCATCTTCTGTGCTTTGGTCGTCGGGATCAGGCAGTACCCCATAAATTCCTGCAGTGTCAGGATATCCTCCGGTATCAGAAGCTCCGAAAGGAACCTCAGCCAAACACCCGGCATGTCTGCATCCGGGTTGTAATCAACCGTCAGCCGGTTGCGGCAGTATTCTTTATCCCCGGTAAAACGGCCATCCAGATACCAGGTGCCGTTTGCCACATGGATCCGGTCATAGTGCAGCGGGATGTCCTCCGAATAAGCCATGAGCTTGATCGTTTTCAGCAGGTCGTCCACTTTCCTGGCCACGCCGCTTTCCTTCCATTCACTGATATCATCAAAGATGATCTGCTTCAGGCCGCCTTCATCAGGCACAAGACCATCCACTGTAAAAAACCTTCCGTGAATGCATTTCATGGGATGTGCCGACAGAAAACTGCAGGAATAAATCAATTCATTGATCTGCCTGTCCTTTGTGACCCATGCCGGCGCATCAGCCGGCAATACGTTCGTTCTCGCCATACCCTGTTATCCTCCTTTCCTTTGCGCAGTCACGGCGGACCTTTTCCTCCAGTCCGCCGATCATTCCGTCCTTCATAAGATCCTTTACTGTCGCTGTTCGCAGCTCCAGGTCACCCACCGTCAGGATGTCTGCCAGATATTCAACGTAATCGAGCATCTGGCAGGCTTCCACAAACCGGTCATCATAATCGTCATCCATGCTTTTGGGCGCATACCGTACCTTCCAGTCCTCCAGAAGGTGCAGATAATCACAAAGCACCCGCTGACAGTAACGTTCGTCTTCACGAAACGCCCTGATCATCGGGTGCTTAAGTCTCGCAAGTGCCGCTGCGGACGGAGGCTTGTCCGGATCGATCCCAAAGTCCGCAGCCAGCTTCTTCGCCGCTTCATAAGGGCTTAGAGCGAAGAGCCTCGCTGTCAGATCGATCACATCCCCAGTAGCCCCGCAGCCAAAACAGTAGAAGTAATCTTCATTCAGCTTCAGGCTGGGATGCCGGTCATCATGGAAGGGGCACCTCACCATGCCGTGGTGATTTGGCTGCAGCCCGTACATCTTTGCCGCGTCAGGTACGCTCACACTTGCCTTTACAGTTTCAAATAGATTCATAGTCTGGTTCCTCCTGTATTTTATTTGGATACTTGATCCTGATGTCTTATACGGAGGAAAACCGGCGGACTTGAAAAATTGGGCGATATTGGGATTTGGGAGGAGTGAACGGAGGAAAAATTGCAAAAACGCAATAGTTGGCGTTTGTGTAATAGGGGTGTTTCATGAATGTATAACTGAATAATAGGATTTTTTGAAGAAGGCCAAGTCTGGAGATTATACTCATACATATTCCAGAAATGGCCCTTTTCTTTTGCCTCCTGGTATATTATACT
>Ga0256407_10004743_pt1 | contig 22371 bp, 9 predicted proteins | sample RumenRJG_04DNA_FD_193489 | JGI IMG/M metagenome (GOLD analysis project Ga0256407, IMG submission 193489) | Bovine rumen microbial communities from Lethbridge, Alberta, Canada - RJG_04 | ecosystem: Host-associated > Mammals > Digestive system > Stomach > Rumen | place: Canada: Alberta | collected... | reverse complement strand
AAGCAGTCCGGGATGTTCTGGTCGCTCAAGGGCGCCAAGGGAATGATCCCACTGCGCACACTGGAAAAGTCCGGACGACTGGACGAGTTCTTCAACTGGCGGTTGCGCAATCTCAAGCAGGTAATCTGCACGAAATCGGCATGACCTTGCAGAAAAAAGTCTTTGCACCCTCTGGACATTCCCGCGTTCGGCGGGCCTATGGGGATAAGATGGGACGAGGGCGTCATGGCCAACGCCGAGGCGCGGGCGCTGGCCCGCCTGATCGCGATCGTCGCCAACTGGTGGAACGTGTTCTGCCGCCTCGCCGAGGGCGGAAGGCACATGGAGGCGGTCACCTCGCGCCCCATGCTCATGGGCATCGTCGGACGCATCGTCGAGAGCGGGCGCAAGAGATACATGCACCTGACCTCGACGCATGCGGAGGCATCCGGAATCCGCGAGTCGCTGGAGCGGATCGGGGCGTTCCTCGGGGCAATTTCCGCAACTGCTCCTCTGTTGGGGTTTAATCGGACGTGGACGCTCGTCCTGAGGGTCGCATTCCGCAAATGGCTGGGAGGAAGGCCGCTCGATCCGCTCTTCGACGGCGACCAGATGCTGCTCCGGCTGTTCGGATGACGACTTCAGGCAACTGGATCGGCGGCTTTTGAACCTGCGGCAGACCGCAGGGTAGGAGGTTTCACGCCGAAGCCTGCTCCATAAGTAGAAAACCGCGCCATGTGGCCGCGCATAATTACAATTACTCCCCCCCCCCCTAGTGGAAATTTCGATTTTCCCCCTTGCGCACAAGCCCGGATTTTGGCATAATTGATGCGCTTGGCTGATTTGAAGTGAGGGAGCGTTCTGCGGCGGGTGTTCAGACCATGCGGTTTGGGCCGTGGACGCCACGGAAAATTGGTTGGGCGAATTCTTCAACAGAGGAATTTAGGGTGAAAGGCGAATAACTGTGAAAGAGAAAGTCATGCAAGGAAAGCCGTATGCGGGAAATCCGCACGTACGGTTTGACGAGGGGGCGGGCGCTTCGAGGCATTCGGGGCGTTCCGCTCTACTCTACAATAAAGTTGTAAAGATAAGCGAGAAGGGCGCAACGACTTGCTGTCGTGCGCTTGCTGTCACGGCCGTGCTGTTCTGTTCGGCGGTGTCGGCGTTCGCCGACACCTACGCCTACAAAGTGCAGTACCTGCAGTCGTCCGGCGTGCAGCACATCGACACGGGCGTCGTGCCAGACCGGAACACGATGTTCAGGGGGGCCTACGAATACCTCGGCACCACCGGCGCCAAGGCGAACAACGACATGATCGCAGCCTGCGCTCAGCCAAGGTACTATCCTGTTTCGCTTTACAATAACTCCGATACGCATGCCCTCCACGAACGGTACGTCTCGAACAGCGACACGCCCAACCAGACGCATCCCTACCTCGCGCGCCACACGATCGTGTTCAACGACGCGCTGCACCGCGTGTTCGTGGACAACAAGTACATCAACACGTTGACGTCCGCCTTTACTGGTGCCTCACATACATGTTACCTCTTTGCCTCAAATAACAACAACAATAAGGCGGCCTACCATGCCAAGGCCCGCATCTACTGGTGCGAGTTCACCGACACCGCCACCGGTACCGTCCTGCGCCGTTTCATTCCCGTGGTCGACGGGAACGGCAAGTCCGCTATGTTTGACGAGATCAACGAAAAGCTCTACTACAACCTCGGCACGGGCGCGGACTTCACCGCCGGACCGCGCAAGGAGGAGCCTTGGTATTTCGTGGAATACCTCGAGTCCACCGGTACGCAGTGGATCGACACCGAGACGCTCGCTTTCGCGGAAACGCGTACGGACGTGGGCTATATGTACACGCAGACTTCGCAAAACAAATATGCCATGATCGGCGGCGTGAACAGTCCCAGCCGTTATTATCCGGTTTCGCTGCCAGGTACCGACGGACGCAAAGAACGTTACGACCGCGGCAATACCACAGGATCTGAATTCACGTTCACCCACCCGACCCTGGCAGATCACGAGGTCGTCTTCAACGACGACAGGCGCTGCGTGTACGTGGACGGGGTGGAGATCGCCACGTTCACCGCCGCCTTCACCGACAGCGCAAAATCGGCGTATCTGTTTGCGGCGCGCAACGTGAGCGGAAACAAGGCCGACTGGTTTGCGAGGGCGCGGATCTACCACTACGACATATACCATACGAACGGCACGCTGTGCGCGGCGTTCCGTCCCGCCGTCAACGCGTCCGGCAAGGGCTGCATGTACAACGGCTACACGGGCAAGATCCACGAAAACGGCGGCACGGGCGATTTCGCGCTTGGGCGCATCGTCTCGCCGAAGGTTTCGCTCGATCTGTCGTCCCGCAGCGACCTCGCCGTGGGGCTGAAGGTGATGGAATTCGCCGAGCGTCCCTCGTGGGGCACGGTGTTCGAGCTGGATGCGGCGACCGCCGCCACGTATGACGCGGAAGTGCGCTCCGACGGCGTGTACCTCGCGGCGAAGAACGCGGCGGTGGCGTCCGTCGTGACGGTGACGGGCGACACGGCGGCGAGTTTTGCCGTCGGCTCGATGCCGACGTGTTCCTCGATCGTCCTCGCCGGCACCGTGCGCCTCACGGCGAACTGCGACTGGCGCGGTCTCGGCAAGATCGTGATTCCCGACGGCGTGACGATCGACCTCAACGGACACGATCTCCAGACGGTTGGCTTCACCACGCTTCCCGAAACGTTCGCGACGATTACCGACTCTTCGGCGGCCGGCTCCGGTGGCCGTCTGCGCGTGGAGGTTGCGGCGAACGAGCTCTTCATGAACGACAGCGTCCCGCTCATGGGCTCGCTCCGGCTCGTCAAGGAGGGCGCGGGGCTCTACCTCGCGGAGCTCGGCGGACACCAGTACGCCGGCGGCACGGAGATCGTCGGCGGCACATTGCGCATGAAGCAAACCTCAGAGGTCCTGGGAAGCTTCGGCGGGCAGGTTCCCACGAACAGCGACGTCATCATTGGCGTGAACGGAACGTTCGACGCGAACGGTAACAAGTGGGGCTACCACTGCTATACGCTTAGCGGTGGCATCCTCACAAGTTCGATCAGAGCGGTGCCGAATGGCGGGACGGTGAAGAGTCCGTTCACGCTCACGGCCGACTCGGTGGTGAGCAACAAGAACTTCGGCCTTATCTGCCAGTCGTGGAATGAAGTCAAGGTGCGACTGAACGGACACAAACTGCGTTACGACGGCATTAGCGGTTCGGGCAATGCGTTCTATTTCGCCCACACCACGTTCGAGGGTGAAGGCAAGCTCGAAATCGGAAGCTCTTGGATTTGTGCGACGAACAAGACCTACTCGAACATCGGACGTAACCTGACCGTCGAACAACCCTCCAGGACCAGCGGCGGACTCTGGCTGGAGGCGCCGTTTACCGTCTCGAACATCGTCATGCGCGGTTCATCCGGCGCGTTCAAGGGAAGCGCACAACTCACGGTTCTGGGCACGTTCGCGCCGCTTCAAGACAGCACGAACTACTTCCACAACGTTGCGCTTGCCGACGGCGCGACCATGAACCTCTCCGACTGCACGGGGTGCGCGTTCAACGTCCTTGCCAAGAACGGCAACCGCGTCTCGTTCCCGGACGGCGGCACGGTGACGCTCGACCTCTCTGAAAGGTCCGATCTTGCGGACGGACTTCTTGTCGTCGCCTGGGACGCGATTCCTTCGACGACAACTTTCGCGCTCGATGACACCACGGCGGTGAACTGGCGTGCAATCGCCGGCGCAGAGGGCGTGACGCTCGTCGCGAAGGGGCCGCGCGACATCGAGTTCGCCGAATGGACGGGCGCGGCGGGGAACGGCCTCGCGACCGATTCCGACAACTGGACGTGCTACGACTTCGACGGCCTTGAAGTGGAAGGGGCGGTGCCTAGTGCGACCACCACGATCCGCGTGACGGGAACGACGACGCTCCCGTATCCGACGGGCGTCGCATGGGGGCGCCTCATGCTTGTGGGCAACGTCACGCTCGGCGCAAACTGCGACTGGCGCGCGTTCGGCATGATCGATATTCCCGCCGGCGTGACGGTGAACCTCAACGGCCACGAGCTGAAGATCTCTTCGTTCTGCGGCGCGGGAACGGTGAACGGCGCGAGCGGCTCGCTCCACATCGACGTTGCGGAGGGTGAGACCGTGACGAACAGCTCGCTTCTCCTCGACGGCGGCATCACGCTCGTGAAAGACGGCGCGGGCACGTTCGTCGCGTCGAAGCAGCAGCAGACGTACACGGGCGGGACGGCAATTTCCAGCGGAACGGTCAAGGTCAGCCAGAAGGGCGCTACTCATTTGCTCGGCGTACAGGATTCCATAGTGACTGTCGCGGTGGGTGCGACGTTTGACGTGAACGGACAATACGACTACCACCACTATCACTTTATTCTCGCCGGCGGCACGCTCGCCAACAGGAGCAACACGAACCTCGGCGGCGGCAACGAGCGTTGGTGGGGCTCGTTTTCGAACATCGTTCTTACTGCGGATTCAAGCATGGACATCAACGGATCGATGCTTTTGGGCGGCGGCGCGATTGGCTCCGCATGGTCGAGCGTACTCGACCTTGGCGGGCATACACTCACCGCGACAATCAGAAAGAGTGGTTCGCAGCTATACATCAACCATGTAACGGTGATGAACGGCACGCTCGCGATGCGTCGGGCCGAAGGGATAGGCGAGGCGTGGCTCCAAATCTTCAATGACACGCAGGCTCCTACCGCGACGCTGGACGTGGATACGTACATCGCGCTTTACAGCACCATTACGGTCGGTGACTACGTGAGCAGGTATTCCGTGCAATGGACGACCGGACCTGGATACGTCAGGGTGAAGGGCACGTTCAAGCCTGTCTGCGACGCCTATCCTGAGATGGTGATGCTCGATGGCTCCACGATCGACCTGACGGACCACGTGGGCGTGTTCTCCACGCGCAGCATGCTTGGAAGCATCGCGCCGCGGTTCCTTGGCGTTGCACGAGACGCCCGGGTGCTGATCGACATCACGGGAAGGACCGATCTCAAGAGCGGCGACCGCGTGGTCGAATGGGAGGCGCCTCCGGAAATTGTGCACAGGTGGAGCTTCAACGGCGACTGGGCGGACTCCGTTGGAGAAGCGACGGCGGAGGCAATCGGCACGGCGACGCTCAGCTCGACGACCGTGACGACGCCGGGTACCGAAACTGGCCGCGTGTCGCTCGGCTCATGGCTCCTCCCCACGAACGCCGGCCCCGTGACGGTGGAGCTCTGGGCGGCGCAGAATGCGAAACGGACAAGCGCCAAGATCTTCACATGCGGAAACGACAGCGGCACGCACGGTTTCTGTCTGATGGACAAGAACGGCGGGGCGTTGTATCAGGGATGGATGGGCATGGGTTCGACGATGTACGACGACGCGTGGAGTTCGTGCGGCGCGCCGGTGCTTGGCCGGATGGAGCACTTCGCCATTATGATGGACAACATGCCGGCGCCTGTTGGCAACACCGGCATGATGATGCGGCGGCATACGCTCGACGGAGGCTACGTGGGCGGGCTGCAGCCGAGCCTTGCCGGTTGGGCGCTTCCCAAGCTTGTTCAGACCGCGACATACGTGGGCGGATGCGGGTGGAACAGCACGGACGCCGCAGCCACGTTCGACGAAGTGCGCATCTGGAAGGGCGCGCTGACGGCAGCCGACCTTGAGGCGAACGCGGCGGCTTCCTGCGACACGGTGCTGAAGTCGTTCCGCGAGACGGCGAAGTTTAAGTTCCGCCAGAACGACAACCTCTGGGGGGCAAGGGCTCTCGCCGACGGCCTCTACCTCGACAGGCGTGGCTTCATTCTCATCGTGAGGTAGGATTATTCGTCGAAATGAATGAGGTGATGAAGGTGCCGCCGTTGGAGGTCAACAGGAGAGGGTTTGTCTCTGGAGTCGTCGCAGCGGCGGCTGGCGCGGCGTTTGGCGCGCCTTTGGGCGGAGACGCGGCCTCCGCGCGTCCGTTCAAGGTCTGCGTGTTCTCGGACATCCACTTCGACGACTTCTGGACAAACAGCGACGACACGTCTTTCCTCGACGGGATCATGGCGCGCGCCGAGCGCGAAAAAATTCGCGGAAGCTTTCAGTGCCGTTGGTGTAAGTGAGAATTTTTGGTATAATTTCATCAGCCAAAACAAAGGAGAAGCGAAATGAGCGAAGTTGTAAAGATGTGCGAGAAGGGTGTAACGACTTGTTGTCGTATGCTTGCTGTCATGGTCACGCTGTTCTGCGCGGTTGCGGCGTTGCCTTCGCTTGCCGACGGCAATCGGCGTCCGATGGCGCTGATGGTGATGTTCGACGGACTCCGCGCCGACGCGATTGAGTCGGGCGAGATGCCGAACCTCGCCGCGCTTCGCAACGGCACGTGGCAGCCGGGTTACAACGCCGCGTGGACCGTGACGGGGCAGAACGCACCCGGTACGCCGCCCGTGAGCGCGCCCAACCACGCTTCGATCGCGACGGGCGTCTCTCCGTCCAAACACGGCGTCACGGCGAACGGCAAGACGGCAAGCGGCAACTATGCTGCCTATCCGACATGGCTCAAACGCGTCGTTGACGCCAAGAGCGGCACATCCGCGCTCTTTGTCTATTCGTGGAGCGAGGATGCCGACCTTGGTCCCGCAGCCGGCGTGACGTTCCTCGGCAAGACTGACGCGGAGAACGCGACGGACCTCGCCGCGCTGCTCGCCTCGTCCGACGCGCCCGACGCGACGATGTACTTCATCGACGCGGTTGACCATGCTGGACACGCCGGCAGCTACTACCCCTACACGGCGGGCTACCGCGCGGCGCTTGCGAAATCCGACGGCTACCTCGGCGCGTGCCTTTCCGCTATCGCGAGCCGCGCCACGTTTGCGGACGAAGACTGGCTCATCCTCGTCACGTCCGACCACGGCGGATTCGGTACGACGCATGCCGAGCGGGGCGGCCGCCACGACCACACGATCCCCATCGTCATCTCCGGACGGTCCGTCACGGCAGGGCGCATCCCCGGTTGTCCGCATAACTTCGACGTGTGCGCTTCGGCCCTCGCGCACTTCGGCGTGACGGCGGAAGGGCTTGAGGCAGTTGTCCGCGACGGCGTCGCCGAGACGGTGCGGCCGCTCTCCTCCGGCCTCGCCGCGTATCTTCCGTTCGACGAAGACTACGCCAACAAGGTTGACGGCGGGCCGACCGCGACGCGGCAGGGCATGAACGTCGTCACGTCAGGCGGCGTGACGACGACCAACTACGCGGAAGTTGCCACGTCCGGTGGACAGATCGGCGGCAGCATGACCTTCCCTTCGGGCTGCTACGTGAAGCTTGAGGGCTCGCAGTCGCTCACGTTTGAAGGCAACGACAAGAGTTTTGCGATGGTCGCATGGGTGAAGATGGGCAGCCAGTCGGGCGACTCCGTGATCATGGCGAACGAGAACTGGAATAGAGGTGGAAATTCCGGAGCACTTATCACTGCGAGGAAGGACAGTCTGGTTCAAAGCGGCGTCATTGGCGTGGCGGCGAATCTCGGTGGCGGCGGCGGCAGAATCCAGTTGGGCACGTTTAATTACGAGACGGCGGCTGACTGGGTGTTCTACGCGCTGACGCGCAACGACGACGGGGTGTTTACTTGCTACCAAGGGCGGACCGACGGTACGCTCAACTGGGTGTCGGGCGAATACGCCGGCTTTATCCTGAAGAGCGGACTGCCTTTCTGCATCGCGCAGGACGGCACGGGAAATTACGGAAATAAGTTTGTCGGGAGCATTGACGACGCGGCCCTCTGGACGCGCGCGCTGCGCCACGACGAGGTACGCCGCATCTACGAAAGCGGACGCGCCGGCACGGCCATAGGCGGCCTCCTTGGCGCGCCCGCCGCGACGGCGCAGTGGACCGGCGCGGGCGACGTGTCCGACATGGCAGACCCCGACAACTGGTCGTGCGCGGACGGCGACGGCGTTCCGCTCGCCGGCGCGCTTCCAAGCTGGACGACGGCCGTCACAATCAGCGGGGAGACGTCCTTCGACCTCGCCGGCGGAAAGTCGATTGCCTGCAAGTCCATCTTCCTCGACAACGTGACGCTTTCGTCAGACAGGGACTGGAGCGGACTCGACGTCTCGAAGATCGCGAACGGCTCCAGAATCGACCTTCGCGGGAAGTGCCTGACGCTCAAAGGCTTCAACGGCGTGAACGTCGCGGCGAACGTCTGCACGATCACGGACTCGACGGCGGACACGATGAACCCCGGCATCCTTGAAATCGACACGCCGTCCGGCTTCACGTTCGAGAACAAGGCGATCGTCCTGACCGGAAACCTCCGCCTCAAGACGATCGGCACGGGCACGTTCATTGCGTCGAAGGCAAACCAATCCTATGCGGGTGGAACGCTTGTCTCGGCGGGAACGGCGAAATTCGGCGTGACGGGGAGCAACAAGCCGTTCGGCGCTGCGAAGACAACCATCGAGGTCGCGTCCGGTGCGAACCTCGACGCCTACAGCCGGTACACTGACACTTACGATGTCACCCTCCATGGCGGAAAGTTCCTCAATACACGTAATCCCGCGTGTGGCTCACTGACCCACCACATAGGTAACCTCACGCTCACGGCAGATTCGGAGATTAGATTTGATACGCAGACCGCAGCCAGCGCAGACAAGACGTTGATCGACAATGCCGTATGGGATCTTGGAGGACATACGCTTACGATCACGTTTCAGGGTACCGATCCCGACTTTGACTTCGCCGGTACAAGGGCGGAAGGCAAGGGGCACCTGGTTCTCAAGAACGGCACGGTGAAGACCGTGGGCAGCACCGGCTGGTGGCAGGAAGCGATTACGGACGGAACGCAGGGCGGCAGTTACGACATCTCGACGGCCATCCGCCATCAGGGTGCCGCCATATCGACGGTGAGCAACCTCACGTTCCGAACTCCGGCGAACAGGAAAAACCCCGTTGGCACCAATGGGGCGGCGCTTCACCGCGTCTATGGCACGTTCACGCCTATATCGCCTTATTTCCACAATGTCGAGATGCTGACGGGCTCGACCATCGATCTCTCGATGAAGACCGGAGCGTGGAGCACGAAATGCTCGAACTTCGACTTCAAAGTCACTTTCGCCACCGATGCGATGGTGACGGTGGACCTCACGGGGCGCGAGGCGGAAATGGAATCGCTTGCGAATGGCGAGGTCGCGGGCAACGAGAGCGGTTATGTGATCACGTGGACGACGAAGCCGACGAACGTGAAGTTCGTTCCGAAGATGGCGAACGCCGAGAAGTACGTGTTTTACCAGAACAGCAGCGGGCTGCGGATTGCTCGCCGCAAAGGACTTGTCATTGTTGTGAAATAACCACGCAAACACGGAGGAGCGTGGCATGAAAAAATTTTCGCTGGCGTGTCGCGTTCGCACGGCATCGACGAACCGGCGGAACTGGAACGGCTGACGGGGCTTCATCCGACGTTCGCCTCGGCGTTCCCGTATCGGGGCGGCGAGTACGGACGCGCGATGTTGTCACGCCGGCAACGATCCGCAGGCGGCTTGACACGATGGCGCGTACAGGGCGGCGCATACACATTTCCGAAGTGACGATTCCGCAGTCCGAGAAAGGCGCGAGGGGACTTGCGGTCCAGGCCACCGCCATCGGCTGAAAAACATCGTGGAATTTCAGTTTTCTCCGCCCGCCAACTGAAACTATGATATACTAATCGCCATGGAGAACGTGAAGAGATTCAACACGACTGGCCCGTGCTTCCCTGACGAGCACTATATGCTGCCGGCGCTGGACCGGTTGCCGGGCATCCGTGAACTCGTCGCGGGCGGCAACTACTTCGTCGTTCATGCGCCGCGCCAGACGGGCAAGACGACGGTACTGCAGTCGCTCGTTCAGGAAATCAACGAGAAGGGCGACATGTTTGCCATCTACTGTACGCTCGAGACGATGCAAAACGCGACGGACGTTGATGACACGATGATCAAGATTTGCAAACTGTTGCGACGAGGGGTTTTCGCCACCCCCGAACTTGTCGATCGGCTTGGCAATCCCGATGTCGCATTGGCCATCAGTCAGGAATCGGGTTGGACGGTCACTGCTGTCTCTGACACGCTTGCGGCCCTCTGCCGGAAGGCGGGGAAGCCCGTCGTCGTTTTTTTTGACGAGGCCGATTGTCTCGTGGGAGATGTGCTGATATCCTTCCTCCGTCAGTTGCGCGATGGGTACGTAAACCGAAAGCTGATTCCCTTCCCCAAGTCCATCGCGCTCGTCGGCATGCTGGACGTACGCGACTACAAGGCGCAGATCCGCTCCGATGGCGAGTCGTTGGGGCAGATCAGCCCGTTCAACATAATCGCAGAGGACATGCTGATTCCGAATTTCACGGAGCCCGACATCCGCACGCTCTATGCGCAGCACACGGCCGCGACCGGTCAGGTGTTTGCGGACGGAGTCGTTGAGGCTGTCTGGCGCTTGACGCGTGGGCAGCCTTGGCTCGTGAACGCCATCGCCCACGAGTGCGTGGCGAAGATACATGGCTCGCGTTACGACGAGGTAATCACCGTCGCGGACGTCGAGGCGGCGAAGGAGGCGATCATCCGCCGGCGCGATACGCACGTGGATTCGCTCATGGAGCGCATGCGCGAACCGCGCGTGAGGCGCATCGTCGAACCGTTGATCCTTGGCAATGACACCGAACTGACGGCGAACGACGATGACTGGCGCTTCATCACCGACCTTGGTCTTCTGCGCGTGGAAAGGGGGACGCTCGTTCCGGCGAACCCCATGTATGCCGAGATCATCGGACGCTACCTCTCGCGCGGCGAGCAGGACCGCATGATCCGCAGCGTGCCGGAGACGCCGTGGGTGAGGGACGACGGACTCGACATGGCGGGACTCATGGTCGCGTTTCAGCAGTTCTGGCGCGAGAATTCCGGGGCGGACCGTGACATCATGGGCTATCGCGAGGCCGTGCCGCATCTCGTCCTCATGGCGTTTCTCCAGCGCGTCACGAACGGCGGCGGTCACATCAACCGCGAGATGGCGGTTGGAACCGGGCGTCTCGATCTCTGCGTGGAGTTCCGTGGCGCGCGTTACGCGATCGAGGTGAAGACATCCGACAACTTCAAGGGCGAGAAATCGTACGAGCAGTGCGCGCAGTACCTCGACACCCTCAAGCTCACCGAAGGATGGATGCCGATTTTCGACAAGTCGAAGACGAAGACATGGGACGAGAAGATCTACATCCGCGACGAAACTTTCAACGGCAAGACCATCCACGTCCTCGGCTTGTGAACGTAAAAGATCATCGTGAAATGAGCGTCAAAGTCCCCAAATCTCTGTTTTCTATCGAGATTTGGGGCGCTATCGGAGAAAAATCATGGTCAAACTCCCCAAATCGGCATGGATTAAGGTGATTACGCCGTGTATGGCGGCTTTCACCATCTGTGGATCGGCGGCTGCCGCCGAGGCGCGCGACCTCTTTGCGGACACCTGGGACGCGATGGACGATCTCGGCCGGTGCGTCGCCTCCGCTGGACTCCCCGCGCCGCGCGCAAAGAAGGTGGGCATCTTCTACTGGACCTGGCACCAGGGGCGCAAAGGCCCGGTGCTCGACAACTCGAAGCTCCTCGCGGAGGATCCCACCCTGCCGCAGCGTCCGCAGGACCCCAAATGGGGCCTTCGCAAGACCCACTACTGGGGCGAGCCCGCGTTCGGCTACTACGCCACCACCGACGCCTGGGTGCTGCGTCGGCACGCGCAGTTGCTGAGCGCGGCGGGCGTGGACGTGGTCGTGTTCGACGCGACGAACGGCACGCTCACGTGGATGGACTCCCTCCGCACGCTCATGCGCACGTGGGGCGACATGCGCGCGAAGGGCGAGAGCACGCCGCAGTTCACGTATATGCTGCCGTTCTGGCCGGGAACGAACCAGGCCGTCAGCATCCTGCAGCTCTACCGCGACGTGTACAAGCCAGGCGTCCACAAGGAACTCTGGTTCCATTGGGAGGGAAAGCCGCTCATCCACGCGACGCCCGATCTCGTGAGGAAGATGGCGAATGATCCAAAGGTCCCGGAAAACGACCGGCGCGACTATGCGGAGATCGCGGCGTTCTTCACGTTCCGTCCGCTCCAGCCCGCCTACGCCGTGGGGCCCAAGCGTCCGGACCACTGGTGCTGGCTGGAGGCGTATCCGCAGCACGAATACGGCAAGCGCGCGGACGGCACCGTGGAGATGTGCGCGGCGGGCGTGGCGCAGAACCACTCGTGGCGCAGGCTGGACGGCGGAAGGGGACTTGCCGCGATGAACGACACGAACGTGTTCGGGCGCGCGTACATGGGTCCGGACACGAAGGACCTCCGTCCCGGCGAGACGCTGCGCTTCGCGCCCGACCGCAACCCGCGTCGCGGCGAGCCGAACCGCTTCCTCTGGGGCGACAACTTCGCGCAGCAGCTCGAACGCGCGCGTAAGGTCGATCCCGACTACCTGTTCGTCACCGGCTGGAACGAGTTCATTGCCGGGAACTTCGACGTGTGGCAGGGCAAGCAGGGCGCGTTCCCCGACCAGTACTCGCCCGCGTTCAGCCGCGACATCGAACCGTCGAACGGAATCCTCCAGGATCACTTCTACTGCCAGTTCGTCGATGGCGTGAGGCGGTTCAAGGGTGCGCGTCCGCAGCGTTCCGCCGCGCAGGGACCCGTGTTCCGCGACGCGGCGGGCGACGTCGATCACCGCGACGCGCAGGGCTACGGCGACACGCGCTACGTGGACAAGACGGGCCGCAACGACATCGTTGAATGCTTCGTTTCGCACGATGCGCAGTCCATCACGTTCAAGGCTGTCTGCGCATCGCCGGTCACGCCGCGTACCGATCCCGCGTGGATGCGGCTTTTCATTTCGCTGCGGCTCGCCGCTGACGATCACACGCCGCATTGGCACCATTTGCACTTTGTTGTCAACCGCGTTGCGCCGCCCAACGACGGAACGGCTGTGCTGGAGCGCTGTCTTGGCGGATGGTCGTGGCAGGAGGCCGCGCGCGTGCCGATGAAGATCGAAGGAAACGCGCTCTCAATCGCCATCCCGCGTACGGCGATCGGCCAGACGGACCGCGTGGACGTGCGCTTCAAGTGGGCGGACAACACGCCCGGCGATTCGGGCGACATCCTCGACTTCTACCGCCATGGCGACGCCGCCCCGGACGGACGATTCCTCTACCATTATTTTGAATAGGAGTACAAACCCATGAAAAGTATTGCGAAGTCATCCAAAGACGGACAGCGGCGACTCGGGAAAGCCGCCTTCCAGGCGGCGGTCGCCGTTGGCGCGACGGTGTGGGCGCTGTCCACGCCGTCGCTTGCGGCGGAACGCATAATCTGTCTTGAGTCCGAGCAGTTCGCGGAGCGCGGCGGCTGGGCGGTCGACTCGCAGTTCATTGACCAGATGGGCTCATCGTTCCTTCTCGCGCACGGAATGGGCAAGCCCGTGTCCGACGCCGTCACCACGTTTGAATGCCCGGAGGCCGGGGCCTACCAGGTGTGGGCGCGCACGCGCAACTGGACCGCGCCGTGGAGCGAACACGCGGCCGGCACGTTCACGGTCAAGGTGGACGGAAAGGAGCTGCCGAATGTCCTCGGGCGCGGCACGGGCGACTGGCAGTGGCAGAAGGCAGGCGAAGTGGAACTCAAGAAGGGCGCTGTCACGGTCGCGCTCCACGACCTTACTGGATTCGACGGACGCTGCGACGCAGTGTGCCTGACAACAGGAGCGAAGCCGCAGCGTCCGAAGGTCAAGAGAGACGTGCAGAGGGTGTCTGCCGATTTCGTGGTGTGCGGCGGCGGGATCGCGGGGACTTGCGCGGCGATTTCGGCGGCACGCCTGGGGCTGAAGGTGGCGCTCGTGCAGGACCGTCCGATGCTTGGCGGCGCGAACTCGAGCGAAGTGCGCGTGCATCTGGGCGGGTATATGAACCTCGGGCCGTATCCGCGTCTCGGCGACGTGGTGGCGGAGATCGGTCCCGCGAGGGGCGGCAACGCGCAGCCGGCTGAACGTTACGAAGATCAGCGCAAGCTCGACGCGGTCGCGGCCGAAAAGAATATTAGGCTATTTCTCAACACCCGGATCGTCGCGGCGAAGAAGGACGGCGACCGCATCGTCTCCGTAACCGGGCGTGATGTGGTGACGGGCGCGCTCACCTGCTTCGAGGCGCCGCTCTTCGCTGACTGCACGGGCGACGCCAACGTCGGTTTCCTCGCCGGGGCGGACTTCCGCATGGGACGCGAGTCGAAGTCCGAGACGGGCGAGGACATGGCGCCAGAGAAGGCCGACAAGATGACGATGGGCGCGTCGGTGCAGTGGTACACGAAGGACGCGGGAAGGACTGTCGCGTTTCCCGCCGAGCCGTGGATGATCGCGTTCAACGAGCGGAACTGCGAACACGGCCTTCGCGGCGACTGGGACTGGGAGACGGGCATGATGCGCGACCAGATTGGCGAGTTCGAGCGCATCCGCGACTACGGGATGCTCGTCGTGTACTCGAACTGGTCCTTCCTGAAGAACAAGTCCGCGAAGCGCGAAAAGTACGCAAACCGCGAATTCGCGTGGGTGGCGTACGTGGCGGGCAAGCGCGAGAGCCGCCGCCTGATGGGCGACCACATCCTCACGCAGCAGGACATATTCGACTTCGTGAAGTATCCAGACGGCACGTGCTGCACCACGTGGGCGATCGACCTCCACTATCCGATGCCGCGCAACACGAAGCACTACGACGGCGAACCGTTCCGCTCCATCTGCACGCACAACCGGCACTACGCCTACCCGATCCCGTATCGTTGCCTCTACTCGCGGAACGTCTCGAACCTCTTCATGGCGGGGCGCAACATCTCGGTGACGCACGTGGCGCTCGGGACGACGCGCGTGATGCGCACGACGGGCATGATGGGCGAGGTCGTTGGCATGGCCGCGCGCGTCTGCAAGGACCACGGGTGCATGCCGCGCGGCGTGTACGAATCCCACCTCGGCGACCTCAAGTCACTCATGAAGAAGGGCGTTGGCACGGGCAGGCCACAGCCGCCGCAGAACTACAACAAGGGCGCGCTGATTCATGGCGCGCCAAAGGAGAATGGGAAAAGAACGGCTTTCCGCGCGGCGAGGCCCCCATTTGGCTTCCTGCAGTTTTTCCACCCACGTCGTCGTCGTCTTGTGGTATACTTTCCGCCATGGAAAATACTTTGAACAGAAGAACGTTCGTGTCGGCGCTCGCCGCGATCGGCATGGCGCCGATCTCATTCGGAACGGCGGGGTGCGTCGCGCCGGAAAAGGCGAAGGCGAAATTCTCCGCGTGGGACGAGGTGTCCCTCGGGAAAACGGGCATCCGCACGTCGCGGCTCGGATTCGGCACCGGCGTCAGCGCCCACAATCGGTCGAGCGGGATTCTCCGCCGCAACGGACGCGACGGCGCGGTGAAGCTGCTGCGCGCCGCCTACGAGAGGGGCATCCGGTTCTTCGACACGGCGGACAGCTACGGCACGCACGATGTCATCCGCGAGGCGCTTGCGCCGTTCCCGCGCGCGTCGTACACGGTCTGCACCAAGTACTGGTACCAGAGGGGCGGCATCCCGGAAGCCGACCATACCGACGTCGAGACGTCCGTGGACAGGTTCCTGCGCGAGCTCGGGACGGACTACATCGACATCCTGCAGATCCACTGCGTGTCGCAGGCGGACTGGCCGACCGCGCTCCTGCCGCACATGGAGGGACTGGAACGGTGCAAGGAGGCGGGCAAGATACGGGCCCACGGCTGCTCCTTCCACGGGGGCTCTTCCTTGCCGAAGGCGCCGGAGACGACATGGCTCGACGTTGCGCACGTCCAGATCAATCCCTTTGGTCGCAAAATGGGACTTCATCCTGAACGCGCCCTGCAGATTGTACGCACGCTCAAGGCTTCAGGACGGGGTATTGTCGGGATGAAAGTCCTCGGCGAAGGCTCGCTCGCGAAGGAGGGAAAGATCGACGAATCGCTTTCGTGGGTCTTGCGGAACGATGCTGCCGATGTCCTCGACATCGGCTTCCTCAGCCTCGCGGAGATCGACGACATCGTGCGGCGCATCGCGTCCGTGTAGGGCAGCGTCGCCCTTGTCGATGTGGCAAGGGTGCCATCGACCTCGCGCCGTGATTGGGCCGCGACAAGCGCGGCCCCTCCCGTTGTAAAGCCACCCGCGGGAGGGCTCGCGCTTGTCGCGAGCCACCTCGTTTTGGGGTTGCCGTTCGGCACGGTTTTGTGCTACAATAGCCGTGGCTTCAAAAAATAAGACAGGAGAAATGGCGATGAATCAAATGCGAATGTCCACTCTTCTTGCTGCGTTTGTAACGGGTGCGGCGATAACTTCCGCCATGGCGGCTCCCGAGCTGGTGCACCGCTGGAGCTTCAACGGCGACTACAATGACTCCATCGGCGGCACCGCCGCCACGATGATCGGTTCCGCTGTTGGCTTCAACGACGGCAACACCGCCGTGGTGATGAGCGGCGACGGTAACAGCACCGGCTCGCTCAACCTCGGTACGAACATGCTCCCCACCGACGTCCCGGAGGTGACGGTGGAGATATGGGCCACCCAGACGGCGATCAAGAACTGGGCGCGCATCGTGGACTGCGGCCCGGACAACAAGAACTACTTCATTGCCGTGTGGAACAACGGCACGAATGCCGAGCGCGACCAAGTCAAAGTCGCGAAGGCGGATTCTGCGGTCATGACTTCGGACGGCGCGCTTTGCCCGTTTACGCTCAACACGCCATACCACTTCTCCTTTACGTTCAAGGCGAATGCAGACGGTTCCTCCAACATTCGTTGGATGAGGCGGAACGCCACGACGGGCGCAATAGAGAACTTTGGGCAGTATTGGTTGCCCAACTGGCACCTTTCCAATCTCGTCTCTCCGAAGCTCTACATCGGACATTCGCAGTACACCGGCGATGCGGACGCGAACGCCATTTACGACGAGGTACGTGTGTGGAAGGGCGTTCTAACCGACGAGCAACTGACGGCAAGCGTCCTCGCCGGGCCTGACACGCTGCCCGACGTGGGCTCCGCCACTACTGTGACGACGACGACATGGACGGGTGCCGTAGATGACGATGCGACGAACGCCGGCAACTGGTCGCCGTCTCTGCCCGACGCGAACACGCTCGCCCGCTTCTCCGGCGACTTCGCCGCGCAGATTCCTTCCGGCTCGTCTTTTGCCTGTGCCGGCGTCGTATTTGACAATGCCCGACTGACGGATGACTGCGACTGGCGCGGCCTCGCCGCGAAGTTCGCGGGCGGTACGCTCGAACTTGCCGGGCACAAGCTCTACGTCTCGCAGCTGGACGGCGAGGGCACGATAACCGAAAGCGGTATTCCTGCCGAGTACCAGCCGGTCGAATACATCTCATCGAGTGGCGCGCAGTGGATCAACACCGGCTTCACGCCCGCCTGTACCGACCGTATTGAAATGAAATTGAACTTCAACAACAAGACCGGTACGCAGTGCCTTTGGTGTTCGCGCGGTACCACGACTTCAGTAGATACCTTTACGAGTTTCATGATAAACGGTAATCTGCTGCGCTTCGACCGCAACACCAACACGGCAGGTGGTAATGTCCTCACCCCGACGGCTGGTACCATCAGCACAGTGGTGGCGGACGGTTGGACGCTGGCCTGTACGTTGAATGGTGCGAACGCCGGTGTGATGGCAGGAAAGGGCGGTTTCACGCCTGGCAGCCCCCTCGTTCTCTTCGCCTCCCACACGGCGGGCGCCAACCTCACGCCTTCCACCGGCATGGGCAACTGGGGAAATTACCGGCTCCACTCCTTCAAGGTGTACGACTGGAAGGGCGGTCTCAAGTGCGACTTCGTGCCTGTGAGGCGCATCGCGGACGACGTGCTTGGAATCTACGACCGTATCGGCGGCACGTTTGCGGCGAATATGACTTCGACGCCTTTCACCGCCGGCGCCGATTTGAACGACGCTTCCGGCACGACCGGCGGCGAACTGCACGTCGAAGTACCCAGCGGCGATACTTCGACAGACGAAGGCGTGCGCGTCTCCGGTTCGGTCAAGCTTTTCAAGGAGGGCGCGGGATCGTTCATCGCAAGGGCGCCATTCTCGAACAGCGGAGTCGGCAAGTTCGTCTCCGGCACGCTCGATGTCGCGAACAACAAGATATCGATCGACGGGCTTGACGGCTCCGGCACGATCACCTCGTCGGCCGTCAACAATTTGATAACCAATCCAGGATTCGAGAGCAATCCCGTTGATGCTGGGGCGCGCATCTGCAAGTCGCCGGCGGGATGGAACTACAGCGGAACGGTCTATATCCAGAAGAATAACCATGACTACGGAAGTTCGCAGGCGAATAGTTCCATTTGGTGCTTTATCAACAGTGGTTCAACTCTAAGCCAGAATTTCAAGCTAGACCATGCTGCTACCTGCAATCTTTCGATTAACGTCGCAACAAGAAACAACAAGACGACGCAATGGAAGAGCGACGGAAATGTGAAGATAGATGGTACGGCCGTGATATCATGGACAGGTCAGAACAACCTCACGGCCACACGTACAGGATCAGTCTATCTGAGTGCCGGTGTACATACGATAACGCTGGCCTGTACCAGCAATTCGGGAGCGTTGTTCGACAACATTACCCTTACGCCGTCCAGCACCGGCATTCTTGATGTCAACGTGCCGGAGGGCGTGACGAGCGACAATCAGAATGTGGCCATCACGGGCGGCGGCTCCATGCAGGTGTGGAAGAGCGGAAAGGGCACGCTCGTGATGACACGCGATAATTCCGGCTTCGGCGCTGGCGGACGCCGTACCGGGAACGTCTCGATGGTCGTGAAGGAAGGCGTCGTGAGGCAGACGACGACGGAGGGAAGAACCTCGTGCGGCAAGCAGTATAGCATGATCGTAGTCGAGGACGGCGCGCAGTTCGACATGCGCGGGCGCGTCTATCACGACTACGACTACAAGATCGCCGGTTCCGGCCCCGATGGCGCGGGTGCGCTCGTGAACACCGTCAACGTGTCGAATCCGTGGGCCACCGGCGGGAGCAGCCGTGGATATCTTCAGGACGTCACGCTCACGGGAGATGCGACGATCGGCGGTCCCCAGACGTGGGCGCTCCTCTTCTACAACTACGGCGAGACCTATATGTACATGAACGGGCATACGCTCACCGTGAAGGGCGTGACGCTCTACAGCAACAGCATCGTTTACAGCGGGGCGGGCAAGATCGTCATCGACGAGGGCGCTACGGTTGAGTGCTACTACAACAACAAGGCTGCTTCTGACTGCGATCTGGAGGTGCGGGGAACGCTCCAGCAGCACGATCGTGCGATTTCGCCCGTCAAGTCGCTGTGTTTTACGACGACCGGGTTGTTCAACAACACGTGGACGACGCGTCCGGCATTTGTGGTGAACGAAAAATACGCGCCGAACCTTCAGGCGAAATCCGGGTCCGCCGTGCAGTATCCCACGGTCACGCTGGGTGCGGCCGGACACCTTGAGACGACGCTCGACATTTCGCTCTTCACGTCCACGTTCGACAGCTCGGCGCTGACGTTCTATGACGGCACGACCGTGACGGTCGATCTCGGCGAGCGTACCTTCACGGAGGACACGCTTCTCGTCTCGTGGAGCGCCGTGCCGGAGCAGGTGGTCGAGTTCATCGGCGCGGGTGCGGCGATCGACGCGAAGCAGGTGTCCATCGCGGTACGCAATGATGGCATTTGGGCGATCTTTCTCGCTCCCGATCGTCCCTCCACGGCAAAATGGACCGGTGGCGGCGAGGAGGGGAATCTTATTGACCCGGCGAACTGGAACTGCTGGAACGCCTCCGGTACGGCGCTGAGCGGCGTCGCCCCCGGCGACTTCACGACCGTCATCATCGATGGCGATACGACGCTGGACATTCCTGAGAATGCATCAGTTCCGTGGGGTCACGTCCAGTTCGGCGACGGCCAGCCGAAGGGTGTGCAGTGGGGCCGCATTTATTACGGCGCCGACCGGTATTCCAACAGCTCCTATCCAGATACCAGCTACACCAACATCACGTTGAGCGAGTATGAGGCGAAGGGCGCTGGCAACATCGCGAACCTCGACGGACAGAACACGGTCTGGCAGTATTCATGGCTCGACTGGGCGCAGCTGCGCTTCGACGGCTGGTTCTACGTGACCGACGCCCAGGCGGGAAGTTGGCATATAACGCAGTCCTTCGACGACTACTTCGGTTTCGCCGTTGACGGCAAGTGGGTGGTGCTCAACCGCACATACACGGCCAAGACCGAGACCGACTGCGAGATGACGGCCGGGTGGCATCGTTTCACCATTGTCTGCGGCGACACCTGGGGTGGACAGGGATCGCGCGACGTGTCGGTAAACAGCGTGAAGACCCCGATGGCGATTTCTATCAACGGTGGATCGGTGATAGCCTTCAACACCACGAACTTCCAGCTGGGCAGCGGCGAGACTGTCATCAAGCTTGGCTGCGACTGCGACTGGCGCAAAGTGAAGGTCGTCCTCGAGAGCGGCGCGGCGATCGACCTCAACGGACACGTCCTCAAGGTCAAGAAGCTTCTGTGCGACGACTACCTCGGCGCGCGCGTGATCAACACGGCCGCCACGACGGGCGAGCTTCAGATCGAGGTCGATTCCGGCGAGACGTTCTCGCTTGACGGCATCACGGTCAAGGGCGACGTGAGAGTGGTCAAGACGGGTGCGGGCACGCTTGTCCCCGTGACCACGGAAAGCCGCTTCACGGGCGGCCTCGTCGTGAACGAGGGAACGGTCAGGTGCGATCTCATTGGGCCCAAGTATGCGATCGGCAGCATGAACCTTCTCCAGAACTGGAACTTCGACGAGGGCGCTGTCGGCAACAATAGCGGAGACTGGTCGTATGCGAACGGCGGAAATGGTTTTTCGCTCCCCGGCTGGACAACTTCAAATACCGGCACGATAGGCCTTTCCAAGGCAAGCGGGACATGGGTGGCCAAAGGACGTGGAGTCGGGAAGTATGCGCTTTATCTGCAGTCGAACAAAAGCTCGGCCGACGTCTCGCAGGATGTCGTCGTGACGGCGCCGGGCACGTACTACTATCGGTTCATCTATGCCGCCCGTCCCGGCTATGTGGGCGCCACAACGGAGCTGCGTCTCATCCACGGCGGCACGTCGCAGACGCTGGCCTCGGTCACCACGACGGCCGATACGTACTCGACATGCGAGGGAACGGTTGAAATCGCCGAGGCCGGCGACTATACGCTGCAGTTCTTCCAGCTCTTTTCGCAGACCGACAAGGCCAACACCATCGACGAGGTCGTGTTCGCCCGCCTCAACGCGAACGCAACGAGCGGCACCGTCAAGGTGAACGAAGGCGCGACGCTGGAGATGAACGGCAAGTACGACTTCTTCCAGAACATCTTCATCCTGAACGGCGGCACGCTCCAGAACGCCACTGGCACGGACATCGGCAGCGGCACCGCGCAGATGAAGTACATGTTCCTCACGGCGGACTCCACGCTCAACCTGCAGAACCACTACGGCTTCATCGGCAACGGCTACACGCGCTCCATCTTGGACCTCGGCGGCCACACGCTGACGGTGAACCTCAACGCCGGCGGCAAGTTCTTCTACCTCTACAACACCGAGGTGAGGAACGGCGTGCTGGACGTGACCGACGGCGGATGGCTCGAGACCGGCAGTGCAGGCGTGACCGCGACGGATGCCACGATCAAGTGCAGGGCGGCCATGCGCGCCAACGGCGCGGTCGACGTACGCGACTACGTTGCGTACAGGGAAACCTCCAAGCACAACGAGGGCACGGCGGCATTCAAGGTGCGCGGCACGTTCACGCCGATGACGGATACGTTCTACGGCTGCCAGATGCAGGATAAATCCACGGTTGACCTCTCCGCCCGCACGACCGTATGGAACACGACCACGGCCGCCGCCTCCGAGGCAAAGGGCTCCACCACGGTGACGTTCGCCGACGGCGCGACCGTCACCATCGAGTTCACTGCGGGACGTGCCGCGCTGAGGCAGTTGCTTGAACTGGACAATCGGTATGTCGCGAAATGGACGACGGAGACGGCCCCGGCGAATACGGTGAAGTTCGTGCCGTCGGCGACGTTACGTTCGCTGGGATACCGGGTGCAGGTCGAGTCTGACGGCATCAAGATCGAGCCGAACGGCTTCACCATTTACTTGCGGTAACAGCTCGCGAGAAGGGCTTCGCGACCGACCGGTAGGGCGCGGATTCCAGCCGCGCCGTGATTGGGCCGCGACAAGCGCGGCCCCTCCCGTTGTAAGCCACCGGCGGGGGGGCTCGCGC
>Ga0256407_10004740_pt1 | contig 22380 bp, 28 predicted proteins | sample RumenRJG_04DNA_FD_193489 | JGI IMG/M metagenome (GOLD analysis project Ga0256407, IMG submission 193489) | Bovine rumen microbial communities from Lethbridge, Alberta, Canada - RJG_04 | ecosystem: Host-associated > Mammals > Digestive system > Stomach > Rumen | place: Canada: Alberta... | reverse complement strand
CATCAAAGAAAACAAAATTGAAAATTTGAACTTTTCAGGTGTTTAGATTTTTTAACATTTAGGGGTTTTTAAGACCTGATGGATAAACCAACCTTGATTTTCAATGAGTTAAGGTAAGGTTATATCTGTGGTGATTGGTTACTATCTGTTGAAGCAAATAATGAGGAATAACAACAGATGTATTGCACAATCCAAATAAACGTATTACCTTTGCACCATAATTTTTAAACTTATGAGTTATGGCAATTAGATTACAGACAGTTAACAAGTCTGACGCACAAGTTATTTTGTGGGTCAGGGTGTCGACAGACCGCCAAGAAATTGACTCTATGAAAAAAGACCTGATTGATTTGGCTAAATCAGACGGTTTTACAGAAAGTCAGATGATAGTGATTGGTTCAGTTGGTGCAAGTGCAAGAAAACTTGATTCCAAGTACCTTGAAGACATCAACACCCTTATTGAAGAATGCAAGAATAATTCAAAAATTGTTGCGGTTTATGCTTGGGAACTTTCACGCTTGGCACGCAAGTTGGAGAAGTACACCCAAGTAAGAGCAACAGTAAAAGATAATGGCATTCAGTTGATAGTTTATAAGCCGTTTTTTAGACTGTTTGAGGAGAATGGGCAACTTAACTATGGTGTTGACCTTGCGTTATCTTTACTTGCAACACTTGCGGAGCAGGAAATGGAACTTAAAAGTGCAAGATTTGAGCGAGGTAGAGAAAGAAACCGCCAACAGGGTAAATTTAACGGTGGTGGTTTCAATTGCCTGTTTGGCTACAGAGTTGACAAAGATGGGTACATTGTTGTTGATGAGGAAGACAGTAAAACCGTTAAACTAATGTTTGAACTGTATGCTACAGGCAGATATAGTTTTGTAACACTTGCACAAGAACTATCTGAAAGAGGCCTTTATTTTAGAGGGAACAAACCAAGTCAATCTTCAGTCAGGGGTCATCTAGTTGATACATCATATCTTGGGCATAAAAGTAGAACATATATAAAGAAAGACAATAAAGGTCAGATATTATCAGAAAAAACAAACAACTATGTTTATCCCCAAATAATCAGTGAAGAATTATTTAAGCGGTGCGCTGATATAAGACTTAAAAACACAGATGGTGCAGTGACCAAAACACACAAAAGATTTGACTTGGCCGCAAAGTTGCTTAAATGCAAAGAATGTGGGCACAACTATATGAGAAAAAACCAACTTTATAAGTGTGTAAGCACAACATCAAGCGGAAGAGCCTTTGCAGAATGCCACAACACAACAACCATAAGTTGTAAACAGATGGACACAATCCTGTGGGAAGTTGTGAAGTTCTACTTTATCTGTGACAGATTGAGCGGCGGAAGTTCAGAGCAGACAAGAATCAACGCTGAAAAAGCAGACCTTGAACAACGTCTACAAGTTCAGGTTGATGAACTGAAACAGATTCAGGGCAAGAAAGACCGTCTGACTGATTCTTATATTGACGGTAATATTTCTAAAGTCAAGTATCAGCAAAAACTTGAAGACCTTGAAGCGGAAGAATCAGAAATTGAAGAAAAGATTGAGGGATTAAAAACAAAACTTGCTCAACCCAAGTTTTTAAACCCAATTGAAGTTAACTATCACCTTGAACTGTCTGCACTTGATAAAGCAGAAAAGCGTCAACTGTGTCTTACATATATAGATAAGGCATATATTCAGCCTGTCAGCGGACAAAAGAAAACTGATGTTGAAATCTATGCTAAAGACGGTGGCAAGTTCCTGTTTAGGTATGACTATTATAAGCGCAAGGGGCAACCTTATCAACTTATATTTGCGGATGCAGGTTCAATGCTGACAGGTCAGCAATCTGTTTTAAGAACTTTTGCCCTTCAACAAGCGGTTGAGACAGGTTTCACCGCTGCTGAACTTAATGACTTTATGAAGATTCTAAAGGCCACAATACATAAGCCCACAGGCGACAAGTTCTTTGATGATATGGTCGGCCAATATGCTGAAAACAAAGTTGAACTGACTAAAGAAGAAATTGAATTTATAGAGGATTCAGGCTTAACCCTTGAAGAATATAACAGATGGGTTGAGGAACAAGAAGAAATTGCAGATAAAGCAGAAGACCCAATTGATTAGTCACAATAAAAAAAAAGGACAGGCAATTAAGTCTGTCCTTTTCTCATTTCTATATGTAAACGTGTGTGGCAATCTTCACATAAAGCAATCAAATTCTTAGGGTCTGTTGCAAGTGCAAGTGATTCAAGTTCACTGTCAGCTGATAAGATTGGCTTTATATGGTGTACCTGTTCAGCAGGTTTAACAATCCCCTTTTCAGCGCACATTTCACAAAGTGGGTGCTGCATTATATATGCCTGTCTTAATTTTCTATATGCGTTATAACACTTTGCTGAAATTGCCTTATTACCATCAGTCCTGTATTGCCGTTTCTTCTTGCTACCTTTGTTTATAAATGGCATAGTCTTCAAAGTATTGTGTTATGTCCAATTTCTTAATTGCTAACTTATATGGTATTTGGTAAATGGGCGTTTCAATCAGTTCTGAATTTTCATCTTCTTGGCATTTCTTTGTCCACCAATTAAAGATTTTAACCTTGCTGAAATCAATCTTGTCAATGTCAAAAAGTAGCATTTCTTTTGCGTTTAACAACACCATATAAAACAACTTTGTGCCTTGCGGTGTCGCCTTGCGCATACGGTTTAACTTGTCAACTTTCAGTTCAGCGTATGGGTATTTTTTAAGGTTTTCTTGGTTCTTATATCTTTCTTTGACTTCAACATTAAAATTAGCCCTTTTGCCACTTTTGCCATAGGCATTACATTTAAGGTCTACTGATTCTTTAATTGCGGTTGGCTGAATCTTCAAGTCACGACCGCCAAACATCTTATTAAGGCACTTGCTGCCTATAAACCTGCCTTTAATTTCTTGATTGTAGATTTTCTGTGTGGTTGTCATAATATTATAACATTTTTAAGATTATTAGTTATTTTCAGCGTTTTCATCATCTTTAGTAAGCAGCTGAAACACTGATACAATTGAGTTGCTTATAAAGTTAGAAGCAAGGAAAATCATTAACACCGTGAACCAACCAAGTTGTTCAATAAACGGTATTAGGAAAAAGACGCAACCAAAAAAGATTGCAACAAAAAATAAATAAACTAGTGTTTTCATAATATTATGTTTTTAAAAAATTATTTTGCTTGTTTAGATATAAATATCACCAAAGTTGATTTTTTCATCTAACTGAATCAAAAATAATTCATTTTCTGCACAAATCCAAATATTTTTATAAGAAATCTGATTTTTCAGTCAGACAGACTTCACAGGGTCAGCCATCTGTCCGACAGGCGGCTATCACCCTGACAGACAGGCGACAGAGCCACACAGGAAGATTTTTTTCAAAAAGTGTTGAAAAAATTTGGGATTCCGCTATATTTATTGTATATTTGCATCAGGTCAGTTGGAGAAAGACACACAACTGAACAAGTCTAAAATAAACCATTTAAAACTATAAAATTATGTTTAAGCACAAGAAGACAGGAATCAAGTTTGACAACCGCAAACAGGCGGTTATATTGATGGGTCAATCACGGTACAGACGTTTTTTAAAAGACCGTGAATTTGACTTTGAACAGGAAACAGATAAGAATGAAAAACCTAACTAATACTATTATGGAGAAAAAGAAAATTTGGTACTATTTACCTGCAAACAAATGGTTTGAGAACCGCAAACAGGTTAAAGACTACCTTGGCGGTACATTCCAATTCAACCAAGCATTAAGAAAAAGATTGGTGATTTTTGTGAAAGATACTATTTAATATTAAATAAAAACTGCTTACAGTATGAGAATTTCAATTGCAAACAAGACGTTAAACGCTAAACCCCAAACGAGCGTTGAAAAGGGGAAATATTTTAAAGACCTACAATTTAAGACAGGCAACTTCAACCTGTCCACATTCAAGAAAATTGTTGAAAACGGTTGTACTATCACTTACACATATAATGATGATGTGTTTGACAGGGGTAACCACTATATGACCAACAACTATAAAGGTACTGACTTTATTATTGTTGATGTTGACAAGTGCGACAAAGACCCTGCAACATTCATTCAGGGTTTGCGGTATCAACCCACCTTTGTACATACCACTTTCAGCAACCTGACACCACAAAAAGACAACTTGTATTGTTTTCACTTGGTTTACTGCTTTGACAGGATGATTGACGGTGAACACAACTTTCACAGGGTGTTTGACACATTAACTGCTGATTACAGTGATTTTGTGGATTCAGCTGCAAAAGACTGTCACAGGGTAATGTTCACAAGTAACGGCAACTTGCCAAACTTTGAGTTTTTAAGTACTGATAAAGTTTATAAAGTTGATGACTTTATTGATAGTAATGACTGTTTTGATACTTTAGAAGACTTTTTGAATGTTAATCCTGTTGTTGCAAAAAGTCAAAGTGCTTACATATTTACTTCTAATAACAATATGAAAGCAGATGAGAAAATTGCAACAAACAAGAAAACAGAAGCCAAGAACGTCAATAACTTCAATCTTGACCCTGACTTTTTCAGTGACCTAAATTCTTTAAGCAGGAGTGAGTTTTTAAGTACCTATTTGCCGCAATACCCAATTATCAGCTGCACACAACCGACCAACATTCAGACAACCGCAAACGGCATTCAGTACGTTGATTTGCGGAACGTAGATTATTATGAAGTACCAAGCAAGTACAGGTACAACGCTGAAAAGGGCAAAATGCAGGTCAATAAGGTCGGCATTGGCAAACGGTCAAACACACTGATGTATGACTGTTATTGCTATATTAAATGTAACCCTGACATAACTAAAGAATGGTTAGTGACAGAGTTGGTGAATGAAGTTTACAGGAACTATGACAACAGTGACGGTGAACTGAACAACAAGAAAATTGTCAGTGTTGCGGAATATGGTTGGAACAACATCAACAATGTTGAGATTAAGCCAAAGAATAAGAAATTCAAAATCCTTTTTTCAGAATCTATGACAAAGAAACAAGCGGTTGGGCAACTTAACAAGATAATGAAAGACAATGAAATTGGCGGACTGCTTGACCTTGATGGGACGTTTGAAACTAACATCAAGATATTTAAGGAAAACGGTTTGAATGTCACCAAACAAAGGCTACAACAGTTCTGCAATGACTATGGGATTGAGTTGCTGACAGACAAACAAGCGAGAAACAACAAGATTTTCAGCCTTTACAAAGAGAACCAAGGTAAAACATTAAGGGAACTTGAACAAATTTGTAAAGACAACGGAATCAACATTAACTACAGTAGTTTATCAAGGATTTTAAGAAAGATTTGAGTTGTTGCAAAAGTCAAAAGTACTTTTATATTTACCTTTATAACAATATGTAAGCACATTGAAAAAATGCAACAAACCTTATTATCTGAACTTGGTGACCCCATCAGGGGCATTTAATACAAACACACAAATTATTAACATTATGGTTTTAAGCAAATACACAAATGGAACAAAGAAATATTTAAAAGCGGTAGCAGAGTATTTAACAACAAAGTATGGTGAACTCCCTGCACAGTGGGAACAGTTGATTTACCTGCTTGGTGACAATATAGACCTTTACAATCAATGCAAAGAATCAGTTGAACAGAACGGCATATTTGACCCCACGACAGGCAAAAAGAACCCACTGTTATCAACTATGAAAGACCTGCAAGCGACCATCATCAAGCAGGTGCAGCACTTTGGTCTGTCACCTTATGCAGTCAGTAAGATTAAGATTGGTGAGGAAGACAGCACTGATGATTTGATAGAAGCACTTACAAATGAATGATTACACTGCCTATGCCAAGCAGGTTATCAGTGGTCAGATTGTAGCGTGTAATTACATCAAGCAAGCCTGTCAGCGTTATCTTGATTGGTTCAGCAAGTATGATTTCAGGGCTGATAAGGTTGACAGGGTGGTCAACTTCATTAAGCATTTAAAACACACAACAGGAAGACACAACAAGCAGCCGTTTGAACTGCTACCCTATCAAAAGTGGATTGTTGCCAATATCTTTGGTTTCTATTACCCTAACACTGATAAACGTGTTATCAACTATGCTTATATAGAACTTGCACGCAAGCAAGGTAAAACGGCACTTGCAGCTGCTATCTGTCTTTATATGCTTATTGCAGACGGTGAATCAGGCGCAGAAGTTGAACTTGTCGCCAATAGCGCAAAACAGGCAAAAATCTGTTTTCAGATGGCAAGCAATTACCTGTCTACAATTGACCCCAAAGGCAAGTTTTTTAAACGTTATAGGGACACAATCAAATTTGACAAAACAAAGTCAATCATTCAGATACTGTCAAGTGAAGCAGGTAACAATGACGGTTATAACAGTTATTGCTTTTGCCTTGATGAAGCCCACGAGCAGCGTGACAGTCGTCTTTGGGATGTTATGTGCAGTTCCCAAGGTATGAGGGACAACTCCCTTGGAATGATAATCACAACGGCAGGTTTCAACAAGTTTGGCTTCTGCTACAATTTCAGACAAGTTTGCACAGAAATTCTTTCAGGGGTTAAAGAAGATGACAGTCAATTTATTGCCATTTATACACTTGATGAAGATGATAATTGGCACGACCCTGACTGTTGGGCTAAAAGTAACCCAAGTTTAGGGGTGACTGTGCAACCTGATTACTTGCAGCAGCAAGTCAATAAAGCCAAGAACAACACAAGCCTTGAAACAGGGGTCAGGACAAAGAATTTCAATCAGTGGTTATCAGTTCAAGATATTTGGCTGACAAACGACATCTTACTTGAATCTACTGAAACGGTTGATATTAAAAACTTTGACGGTAACACTTGTTTTGTGGGTGTTGACCTTGCAGCGGTCAGTGACTTGACGGCAGTCAGTGTGATGATTCCAATTGATGATAAATTCTATTTTAAGACTTACTACTATCTGCCTCAATCCTGCTTGACTGACAACTCCAATTGTGAACTTTACAAAGATTGGGCAAGAAAAAAGTTAATCACAGTCACTGATGGAAATGTTTGTGATTATGATTACATACTTAAAGACCTTTTGCAAGTGAACAAGTATTTATCTATTGAAAAAGTTGCTTACGACCAATATAACGCTACACAATGGGCTATAAATGCCACAAGTGAGGGGCTACCACTTGAACCATACAGTCAAGCACTTTGGCACTTTAACAGGCCGACCAAGGAATTTGAGCGGCTTATCAAAAGTGGTAAAGTAATAATAGATAACAATGAAATAACAAGATGGTGTTTTTCTAATGTGTATTTAAAAAGTGACCACAATGATAACGTCAAGCCAATCAAAGGCGGCACAGGTCAAGAAAAGATTGACGGTGTTATTGCTATGTTACAGGCACTTGGGGTTTATTTAGAAACACCATATTATAACAACATTATCACGGCAATATAATGGGATTATTTAAAAAGAAAGAAAAAAGAAACAACGCTGAAATACCTGTGACTTTTGCAGATGCACTTAATTTCAGTAGCATTTACAACAGTTACCAAGCAATGAATATCAGTGCAGTTTACAGAGCAGTTGACATTATCAGTGATTCAGTTGCAATGTTGCCAATATATGTGACTGATGAACGTGACAAAGAAATCAATCATCAAATAAATTGGGTGTTTAGGAATATGAACTTAACCAAGTTCAACTTTATGAAATTGATGGTAAAGTCAGTGCTGCTTAAAGGCAATGGGTTTGCCTTTATTGAATGGGGTGAAGATGGATTGAGAAAACCAACAGTTCTTAATATCCGCTATCTTGACCCAAGTGAAGTTACAATCAACTATGACAAGAAAACAGGCAAGTTAAGCTACACAGTCAGCAACTTCAAGAAGCGTATTGTTGAACCCTTTGAAATGATACACCTGATTAAAAACAGTTATGACGGTGTAAATGGTCAATCAGTTGTCAGCTATGCGACAAGGGCAATTAAGTTGGCAAACAATACTGAAAACAGTGCCAATTCATTCTTTACAAACGGTTGCAACCTTGCAGGTGTTCTTACAGTTCAAGGTCAACTTTCAGACAAGCAGCGCAATGACATCAGAAGTTCTTGGAATCAGGCTTACAGTAATGGCGGCAACGGTCTTGCAGTGTTGCAGGGCAATATGGAATACAAGCCTATTCAGTTGAGTGCAGCAGACAGTCAGCTGCTTGAAAGTAGGGCTTATAATGTTCAGGACATTGCAAGATTCTTTGGCATTTCTCCTGTCTTACTTGGCGACCTGTCAAACAGTTCTTACAACACCATTGAAGCGGCACAGAATGAATTTCTTTTGCACACATTGCAGCCTTATATAACAATGATTGAGGAAGAATTTACACGCAAGTTGTTCTTACCGTCTGAAACAGGTTTCAAAGTCTGTCTGAATGAGAATGAACTGCTGAAAACTGATAAGACTGCACAGGCGCAATATTACGGTGCTTTGCTTGATAAGGGTGTTTTAAGCATCAATGAAGTCAGGGAAGAGTTGGGATATAACGCAATTGATGGTGGTGACAGACATACAATTGCCTACAGTAAGATAGAAGATAACACAATTGAAACAAAAAACAATTAAGTATGATAGTTAAAAACACAGACGGTAAAAAGTTGTGGGGTGCTGATAATGTGGTTTATTTCAAAAGCATTTGTGCAACTTATAAAATTCATTACAAGAATTACAAAAACACAACTATTTACAATGAAGAAACAGTAGACATCAATGATGGCAAAAATACTTTTGTTGTTGCTGCTGGTGCCACATCTACTCGTTCTTTGGAAATAGAATTTTTTGATAAAGATGGTAACAAGTTTTTCCCTTATAATTGGGAATACTTAACAAAATTAAAAGGAAGTTCTGGTGGTAGCGGTATGTTGACAGTGTTTGCAGACGGTACAATTAGAATCTTCATTGCAAACAGTATGCAAGAGGATGCACCAAGTATGTACAGTAATGCTTTGGCACTTGTTTGGGATGATGTCAAAGAAGATATAGACAACAGAAAAGTAACTATAGCTTTTAATTTTGAATAATATGAGAACAATAACAGTAAACAACAGCTATAGTGCTTTATATGGTTGGCGGTCTGTTCCTGCTATGGAGATATTTGAAGATACAGAGTATTGGTGGAGCATAGAAAGCAAGGTAATAAATAATTTGAAATACATTCAATTCAAAGACTTTGAAATTGATGAACAAGACACTGATGGTGGGGAGGCTTTGACGTGGTATTTTAACTCGCAAGACACGTTTGAATTTGGTAAAAATTTATTTAGTGATGGTAAAATGTTTGTAAGCTTTAAAGGCAATAAAATAAATTTATCTGCAACAGAATTTGAAGATTTCCTAAACAATGGCTTTACAGATTACACAACCCCACAAGGTGTTATCAATTATGACAGTATAGTAAATAAAATAAAAGAGTATAGACACATTGTTTTTGAAAATGATGATGTTAATGAAAGTTTACTAAACAAATTCTTAAACAACATTATTTTTTATTACAAAGATTGATATGGAAACACGACAAATAAAAAGTGACTTTCAGGTTGATGATTCAAGAACTGTAATAGGCTATGCACTTTGTTTTGACACACCAAGTGAAGACCTTGGATTTATTGAGGTAATTCACAAAGGTGCAGTCACAGAAGACACAATTAAGCGGTCTGATGTGTTTGCCAAGTTAAACCACAATGATGACAAAGTGCTTGCAAGGTCAAAGAATGGTGATGGCAGTTTGTTGCTTGAAGTTGATGAAAAGGGTTTGCGCTATATGTTTGACGCACCCAACACTGCAACAGGTGATGAATTACTTGAATATCTAAAGAGGGGTGATTTAAGTGCATCATCATTTGCATTCACAGTTGATGATAATGACAAGTCAGCCCAAAGTTGGAGAAAAGAGAACGGAATCATTTACCGTGATATTTATAAAATAGAACGTCTTTATGATGTCAGCCCTGTCTTTTGCCCTGCTTATGAAGCGACAAGTTGCAGTAAGCGGTTCAAGGAGGTTCAGGAGTTATCAAATGAAATTGACGGTAAACTTGACAAACTAATTGAAGAAATCAAAAGTTTATGAACAAGATTGAAATCAGAGACAAGCAAGCAACCCTGAAAGATGAAGCCATTGAAATAATCAATAAGGCTAAATCTGAAATCAGAGAACTAACAGAAGATGAACTTAACACAATAAGTAAAATTAAAGAACAGATAAACGCACTTAATCAGCAGTTAGAGGAAATTGAAAAGGAAATGTTTGCTGAAAGTGCTGATAAAACAAACACAAAAAATAAAAGAAGTATGAATTTCAGCTTAATTAAATCAATTAGAGACATTAGTAACAACAAGCAGTTGGACAACGCATCCCAAGCGGTTATCAATGCAGGTGCAGAGGAAATGAGAAAAGCAGGTCTTTCCTATGGCGGTCAGATTCAAATTCCTGTCGCTGAATTGCGTGCAAATGAGGTTACAGTATCAAGTGAGGGTGAAGACGTGGTTGAAACTACCTTTACCAATATCCTTGAACCATTAAGAGCAAAGAACGTACTTGTCAAGGCAGGTGCAAAGTTTATGAGCGGTCTTGTTGGTGATGTTCAAATTCCTATTATGAATCCAAGTCAAGTAGGTTGGGCAGGTGAAATAGAGGAAGCAGCCGACGCAAATGTTAGCTTTGACAATGTTAAACTTACACCCAAGCGTTTAACTGCTTATGTTGATATTAGCAAACAGTTCCTTGCACAAGATTCACTTGACGCAGAAGCAATGATTAAGAATGATTTGCTTAACGCTATCAACACCAAACTTGAATCAACTATTCTTGGCACAGATGAGGGAACGGCAACCAAGCCCGCAGGTCTGTTTAGTGGTTTGCTTACCAACTTTACCACATTTGAGGGTGTTTGTGAACTTGAAGCAGGGGTTGACAATGCAAATGTTATGGGCGACTGTGCCTATATTGTCAGCAACAAGGCAAAGGCTAACTTGCGCAATATGGCTAAATCAACCAAGTCAACTGAGCTTGTGATGGAACACGGTGAGATTGATGGCACACCTGTCTACAACACTTCTAATGTTGGTGCAGAATATGGTGTTGCTTATGGTGATTGGAGCAATCTTGTTATTGGTCAGTGGGGTGGCATTGACTTGACGGTCGACCCATTCAGCCAAGCAACCAAGGGTTGTGTCAGGGTTACTGTCAATTTCTATGTTGATGCCAAGGTCGTAAGACCTAACACCATTGTTGCTGCAACGGCAGAAGCCTGATAACAACTAACAAAATTGGTCAGATATGGAAATAACGCTTGACTTGATAAAGAAACATCTTAACATTGATTCTGACTTTACTGATGATGACAATTATCTGATGGGTCTGAAAGATGTGGCTTTTGCAGTTGTTGAGAAACATATTGACCAAAGTTTGAGTGAAATTGCAAATGCAGGTGGGGAGTTACCTACCCCACTTGCACAGGCAATTTTGTTATACATTGGTAATTTGTACAACAACCGTGAAAGTATTGCTTACACAGGTGCAAATGAGATTCCTTTTGCCTATGATTATCTGTTAAGCCTTTATAAAGACTACAGTAAGAAAGAAAAGAATGGAGGTGTTTTCTGATGCGTGCAGGTCTTTTAAATGAAGTGGTAGAAGTTTGGAATCCTCAAACTGTCATCAATGAATTTGGACAACAAGAAACTGACTACATTCTTGGATACAGAACAAGGGCAAGACTTATCCACAATTCAGGAAACAGGAACATTGAAAATGATGAAGTAGTTTTTAATTACTCAAAGACGTTTGAATTACGTCATTATATCATTATTGATGAACTTGACAGAATCAAGTGGAACGGCAGATTTTACAGGATTCTTGACATTGAACCAAGTAAACAAGAAATGAAATTGATAATTAACTGTGAGTTAATAAATGAATGATATTATTTGCAATGTTGCACAAGCCTACAGATATAACACTGAACTGACAACCAAGGAAGTTGAAAAGACACTTAAAAGGGGAATGTCAAAAGTTATGCGCAAACTTGTCAAGGATGCAAAAGCCAATTTAAGGGCTTCATTCAATAACGTAAACAAGCGCAATCCCAAGTTCAATGATACCCTGATTCAAGGTGTCAGAGCAAGCAGGGTGTTTGTAGACAAACAAGATGGTTCAGTGTATTCATTTGCCAAGATTAAAAAGAAACGTGATAAAGGAAGTGGGGCTTACAGACTTTTGTTCCTTGAACAAGGTACAGACATAAGAAAGACAAGAAAGACCCACGCAAACAGGGGAAGCATACAAGGCAAGTGGTTCTTTAAAAGAGCGGTAGAAAGCAATCAGGGAGCATTTGAAAGTAATATGATTTCAGCCATCAATGAAGCAATTGACAAAATCAACGCTTCACGGTAAGAAATGACCTTGTTGCAGAAATTCAATCCGCTTACATATTTACCACTATAACAATATAAAAGGACTTTCAAATTTTGCAACAAATATGACAAATTCAATTTACATAGGCAAGTGGGTCTATAATCAACTGAAAGAGAACGCAACATTAAAGAAGTTAGTACCAAATAAGATGTTCCCACTTGTCGCAGAGCAGACTACAACTTTTCCCTTTATTGTCTATTGGCGCAACAATATAACAAGTGATTCCTGCAAAGATGGATTTCACCAAGACCAAGTATCTTTTACTGTAAGTTGTGTTTCAGACAATTATTCACAGTCTTTGGAACTTGCAAATGAATGTAGGAGAAGTTTAGAGGGAATGAGATATTTATATGAAGATATGACAATATCATTCTGCAAACTCACAAGCATAGATGAAACATTCCAAGAGAACGCATTTGTTCAAATGCTGACTTTTGAATGTACAGTAAACTAATAACAAGTAAAAACAATACAATATGCCAAACACAATTATAAAAGGTGATGACCTTATGTTATTTGACGCAGGGGGCAAGTCAATTGCTTATGCAACACAACACACGCTATCTTTGACCGCTGACAGTGCAGAGGTGAACAGTAAAGACCACGGCATTTATGGCGGAACAGAGATTAACAAAATCAATTGGGAAATTACATCAGAGAATCTTTACACTACAACTGCTTACAAAAATCTATTCACTACAATGATGAGCCGTCTGCCTCTCACAGTATATTGGGGATTCAAGGCACAGACAGACGCAACCAAAACAGTTGTTAATGGTGATTATGAATGTTGGACACCAAGTCTAACAGGTCTTTACACAGGGCAGGCATATATAACAAGCCTTACTGCAAATGCCAACACAGGTGAAAACGCAACTTTCAGCCTTACTTTGACAGGCACAGGGAAAATTGCACCTGCATCAACACTACCAACTAATAACTGATTGAACTATGGCAACCAAGATAATCAAGGGTGATGATTTAATGGTGTTTGACGGTGACAAACATTCAATTGCTTATGCAACCCAACACAGTTTGTCACTTACTGCTGACAGTTCTGAAATCAACACCAAAGACCACGGCATTTATGGCGGTACTGACATCAATAAAATCAATTGGGAAATCACAAGTGAGAACCTTTACACAAGTTCTGCTTTTGATGACCTATTTGAAAAGATGATGAACCGTGAACCTGTTGCGCTCTATTGGGGTCTGAAAGCACAGACAGACGCAACCAAAACAGTTGTTAATGGTGATTATGAATGTTGGACACCTGACACAGATTCTGTTTACAGTGGGTTGGCTTATATAACGTCATTAACCGCAAATGCAAACACGTCAGAGAACGCAACATTCAGTGTTACATTCACAGGAACAGGCAAGATTACCAATCTTTCTGAACCCATTGAAAACGGTTTCAGATATTCAAGCCTTCTGCCACAATGGGCAGCACAAACAACGCAAGGTGGCACAACTGTTTTGACCAATTATTTTGAAATAGATAAGAGGGGCTTGCCTGATGATGCACACAAGTCTGCAACTGATTGGTACACTTATTTAAGTGTCACTACAAACAAAGACATAAATTACAATGTTTATCAGTGGGATGACAACACTGTTAACATTGAGGTAAACATTGGAAACAGGCAGGTATTTACAGACACTATTCAAGTAGTTTGGACAGACGCAAATAACAATGAAATTGTTGGTGTTCCTGTCAATGGCTGCAATGTTGTTAAATATGGCCAAGACATTGGGCCAGTACAACCAATGAACCCCTAATCAGGGAGCAAACAAAAGGGGAGCAAACAAACTCCCCTTTAATTTTATAAACACACTTAAACTTTGGAAATTATGAAAATCAACGGTAAAGAAATCAAACTTAAATACACGTTTAGAGCATTGATGATTTATGAAAAAATCACAGGTGAATCATTCAGCGGTAAGGGAATTAGTGAAATTCTAATTTACTTCTACTCCACCATCATAGCAAGCAATAAAGACTTGACACTTACATTTGATGATTTTATGGATTGGTTGGATGATAACCCCACTGCTTTAAATGACTTCACTGAATGGCTGACAAGCGTGACAACTGTGAACAGTCACATCAGACAGAATGAACCAACCAATGAAAGTGATGGGGATTCTGAAAAAAACGTCTAATTGTTCATAAACTATTCAGGCTGCTTTGCTTTGAGTTCAAGGTTTGCAGTGTTGAGTATTTTATGGACAAAATGAGCGACTATGAAATCAATGACATCATTGACTGTTTGCCATATAGTGACCGCAATGGTTGGGAGCAATCAAGGCTTCTAGCTTATACAAACGTACAAATCAACAGTAAAAAGAAATTAAGCCCAAGTGAAGTAATCAAACTCCCTTGGGATAAAGAGGAAACAATGTCAACTGAAATCAGTAATGAAGACATTGAAAGATTAAAAGAGAAAGCACAACTTATAAGTAAAAACATATATGGCTAAAAACTATGAAATCAAGGCAAAAGTTGATATGTCTCAACACAATGGGGCATTTAAGCAAGGTAGCCTTGAAGTTTACAAATATGAAAAGAAAGTACAAGCGGCAAAGGCTGAACTTAACAACTTCAACAGGTCTGTAAATGGTGCAGTTGGTGGTTTGTCTTCTTTGTCAGGGGCATTTAAGTCAGGCAACATTCTTGGATTTACACAAGCATTGCAGGGTGTTGTTCCTGCTTTGTCAAACGTGACAAGTGGTGTTGGCGGTTTGACTTCTGCATTTGGCACTGCAATTAACCCTTGGTTGGCGGCAGCTGCTGCAATTGGCGCAATAGGTGTTGCAGCGGTCAAGTCTGCTGCTGACTTTGAAACCCATCTTGACAGTCTGCAATCTTTGACAGGTTTAGATGATGCGGCAATGAAATCAGTTGCAGACGGAGCAATTGAAATGTCTAAAAGGGTCAAGGGGTCGGCAGGTGAAATTGTTGATGCAATGAAGTTGATTGGTAGCCAAGCCCCTGTATTGCTCAAAGACAAAGAAGCACTGATGCAGGTGACAGAAGCGGCCAACATTCTTGCAAGTGCCGCACAGATTGAAGTGGTGGACAGTGCAAAGGCTATCACCACGACAATGAATCAGATGGGAGTTAGCGCAAGCCAAGCAAATGACATCATCAACACACTTGCAGCAGGTAGTCAGCAGGGTGCAGCAGATGTGGCATATTTAAATACTGCATTTGAAAAAGCAGGAACGGCAGCACACAGTGCAGGGTTGAGTTATGTAGAACTTACAAGCGCAATTGAAGCGGTTGCGCCCAAATTCAGCAGTGCAGATGTAGCAGGGCAACAGTTATCCTCAACCCTGCTGAAATTAAGTGTGCAAGGTAATGACAAGTTCAAACCTGCTGTTGTAGGTATGCAACAGGCACTTGACAATCTTGCAGCTGCACAGTTGACAGATGCACAACTTAAAAAGTTGGTGGGTGAGCGTAATATCACAATGGTTAAAACACTGATACAAGCTAAAGACCAATATGCACAGTTTACACAGACTTTGGCAGGTACTAACACGGCATTTGAACAGGCAAAGATTAACGGTGACAATCTTCAAGGCGCAATCAACAGACTTAAATCTGCTTGGGATGCGTTTATTCTTGGACTTGGGCAAAGTGGAGTTTTGCAGGGTGTTTTAGGTAGCATTGAATCAATGATTAAGTTTATACAAGATTTAATCAACCATATCAGTGAACTGTCCAAACATTTCACAAGTTTTGGTGATGGTGCAAAACAAGTAAACTTGTTCAGCTTGGAATTGCAAGCACTTGGCAAAGTCTTTGATGCGGTTTTTGAAGTTATAAATGTTGCCCTTGCACTTGTCAAAAAGAATTGGGAAATCACAATCAATGCAATCAAATCACTTTGGCAAGGTCTACAGAATGCACTTAACAACAATGGTTGGGCAAACGCAATCATTGATGCGTTAAAGAGCGTATTGAAGTGGTTTAATGATACCGTCAACAAATTGATTGGAATTTGGAACAGACTTAAAAGCGCACTTGGTATGCCTACAAGCGGCAGCGGTCATCTTGGGCCTGACTATGGGAATCAACACACAAGCGGACAACAGTTCAGGGATAGAATACCAAAGGCAACACCAACAGTCACCACAACATCAGCAAGCGGTGGCGGTACAAAGTCAGGCGGCAGGAAGTCAACAGGTGGCGGCACTACTAAAAAAGACACTTGGCCAAGTAACTTAAAGAAGATGGAAAAGGGGCTTGATGTTAAGGCAAAGTTGAAAGACCTTGACACCAAAGAATTGAAGCCCATAAACCTGCCAATTGCAAAGGTGGACAACACAAGCCTGACAGATAAAGTCAGGGATGCGGTTTCACAGTTCTATGACCAAGGAATTGCAAAAGCCAACAGACTGAAAGACCTGTTAAGCAAGGGAATCATTGACAAAGACACCTATGAGAAAGAACTGCAAGAACTGATTGACACATATAAAGACAAGTTTGGGATTGACCTAAAAGTCAACCTTGACAAGAAAGACACCTTGAAAGATATGCAAGATGTTGTCAGCAGTGTGTCAGGTGCATTCAGCCAACTTGGTCAAGCCATTGGCGGCACAGGTGGACAGATGATTGAGTTTGCTGCACAATCAATTCAGGCCATCAGTGAAGTGATACCGCAAATAATTGCCCTTATTGGTGCAAAACAAGCGGAAGCAACTGCAAGCGGTACGGCTTCAGCGGCTGCATTACCATTCCCTGCCAACATTGCAGCAATTGCATCTATTGTGGCGACAATAGCATCAATCTTTGCAGGGCTTGCATCATTTGCTGATGGTGGTATTATTGGCGGTTCTACAAGATTTGGCGACTATAATATTGCAAGGGTTAACAGTGGTGAAATGATTCTGAACGGTCAGCAGCAAGGCAACCTTTGGAAAGCAATCAGCACTAACAGACTTGGTGGCGGTGAATCCACCATTGTTGCAGGTGACGTGAAAATAAAAGGCAGTGACTTGTTTCTTGCACTTAAAAACTACAACAAATTAAGCGGTAAAAGACTATGAGAATTTACGGTGACTTTGAGACCAAAAACAAGGATATAATTTCAGTTGACATCTTTAAGGGCAACACTGAAACAGATGTAATACAAATTGGGTCAGACAGTGTGAAATTTGGGTCTGACCCAATCACAATTGAGTGTGATTTTGAAGATACATTTCAGACCATTATAAAGCACACTTGCACAATAACACTGTTATCAAAGATTTACTTGGGTACTTACTTGTTTGCAAATAATGCAAGGGATATAACAGTATTAGTGAGCAAGAACAATGAAGTCATTTTTAGCGGATTTATTGAACCCTGTGCCTATAGTCAGCCCTTTGCCCTTGAGTGGGAAGAATTGCAGATAACTTGTCGTGACACTTTAGGAACGCTTGAATATATAAGGCCAACTGATGGCAAGAATTATGCAGACTGCAAGTCAGAGGCAATAATCAAGTCTTTCAGGCAATATCTTGAAGATATGAATCTTATTGATGTGAACAATCTGCAAATCTTCTATGATGGTTCTGTTCAGTTAAATGGCTATGACAACATTTTCAACTCACTTGGCATTTCTGAAAATCTTTGGTTGGGTGATGATGAAGATGATGTAATGACCTATGAAGAAATACTTGATGAAATACTTAAATACCTGAACTTGCATATAATAGAACTGAATCAGAACTATTATATATTTAATTGGCAATTGATGTTGCAAAGGTCAGTAACTTGGGTCGACATCAATCAGGACTTGCACACAATTAAACAGATACCGTCTAAAACAATTGACATTACAGACTATGTGAGTAACGACACTAATTTCACAATTGATGAAGTCTTTAATCAGATTGGTGTCAAATGCGACATCAAAAGCATTGACACAGTAATCACCAATCCGCTGAATGAAGATGACATTTATTCACCATTTGCGGACAAACAAATGGCATTCACAGAGTATGTAAGTGAGCGCAACAATAACACAGATAACACATTGTTTCAGTTCTGTCATCTGCTTAAAAATGATGGCCAAAATGACCCTGAAAGCACATACACCCGTGATTGGTATTTTCAAGTTATGGCTAACAAAAATTGGACGTTTGGGCAAAACGGCACTGACTTGTTAGATGTGATTTGGCCAAACACAGAAGATAGACCCTACCAAGATAAAGTGTTAAGATACTTGCGAGACATTAACAATTACAAGTCAGCAGCTGCACTTATAAGTTGGGGTAACACAGACAAGAAGACAAGAACAGATGATGCGCCACAAGCTAAACTTGATATGAAGACTTGTATTCAAATTGCGGTCAATGGCAGAATGAACGACAGTGAATCTGAATCAACAGTTGTTGCAAATGAGTTAAGCAGCAAGCAGCCTGTTGCGGTTTATAATGGCAACATCAGTGCAAACTATTCCCCTGCTGATGATGACACAACTAATTACCTTGTGTTCAGCGGTGACATTCAGCTTGTGCCTTTGGTCAGGGAGACAGGAGAAAATTCTGATGAATTTGGGCAAACACACAATGAGTTTTGGACTACTTATCATTATATTGACCAACACTTTAACGGTAGAGGTGATGACTGGTTGTTAATTAGAAACAAGTTCAGAGAATCTTATGTGCCACTACACAATAATGATGGTTATTATTGTAAACGACCATATATAAGACAATACCCTAAAGATGATGTTGGGCATTCAACTTTAGACAACTTGTTTCTTGCTTACCCACCAACTGATGTTTATAATGGAAAGAAATTTGAGTTCAAATACAGTTCAGACGGTACAGATAGACAATTTGACAACATTAGCAAAGTTCCTGTCTTGGAATGTGAGTTGAAGATTGGCGACAAATATTGCGTTGAAACCTATGATGATAATGGCAACTCTGTTTTTGGTTGGTATGATGAAGACCATTTGCCAACAGTTGAAGATGATAACGGCAACACTTACACACTGTCAACATTCAGTTTGGGATTCAACCCCAAGATTGGTGATTACATAATTGGCAAGACATACCCACTGCAAACAAATTTTGACTTTAAAAGTGGCATTGATGCAGATGAGGGAACTGCAATCCCCATCAAGAAATCAGACAACTTAAATGGCACAATGTCTTTCAAAATCCTTGGCGCAATCAATACCACTTGGGATGATGTCACAAGAAGACACCCAACTTGGTTCAGGTCTGAAAAATTCTACACCAACACCAAATCAATATTGCAGTATTGCAGTTCTGTTGTGATTGAGAATTTTGAGTGCAATGTTGTTAGTGATGGCGGAAAACTTAACTACACAGGTGGCAATGACCTGATATATTTAAGTACAGAACAAACAAACTACATCAATAAAAGGGATGACATAGAATTTAAGTTGAACACACAGTTGACAAGTCAAGAATGTGCAGACCTTGGAATTGACAACACAATCAACCTGTCAAGTGTCGTTCAAGTCAACACAGGTGACTATGTTGGTGAACTTGACAACATTCTGACAAGGGAATCAGGTAAAGCGGAAGAATTGTATGTTGACCAAAACTATAAAGACCACTGCACACCTAAAATGCTTGTTCAGACAACATTAAGTGATGATGCGGTCACTGACTATTTTGGAACTTATGATTTCAGCTATTTGCCAAACAAGATGTTTTATCCTGTCAAGATTGACAAGAATCTTTTGTTGAATGAATCAACCATAACATTTAGGGAAGTATGATAGAAATTAAGAAAATAGCAGTCAGCAAGAAGTCAGGCGCAACTATCAACAATTATAACTACAATTCAATTTCAGACGGTTGGCGGTTTGCTTTTTCAGATGATGGGCAAACTATTAGTGACAATGGAAAAAGGTTTGTAGGCTTTTATAAAGGCCAAAAAAAGCCAACTGAATTTGATTCTTATGTTTGGGTAAAAGCATTGCCAACAGTCAGGGAAGTGAGTGCAAACGACACAATCAATAATGATGATGATGTATTACTGATTAACGCAAACAATTTAAGTCTGACAACAAGCGGAACACCCTTTGACGGTCGTGAATTGATAATTAAGATAACAAATACCAACTACAGTTACACAGTAGACGGTACAACATACAGAAGTAATCAAAATCTAATTTGGTATAACGGACAATGGCACTGACAAAGAATTTTACATTACAAGAATTGACAAAGAGCGCAACGGCTACAAGATTGAAGATTGACAACACACCAAGTCAGCGGATTATCAAAAACCTAACAGAACTTGCAACCAAGGTGCTTCAACCCATCAGGGATAAGTACGGCAAACCAATCATTGTGACAAGTGGCTACAGATGTGAGCAGCTTAATAAAGCGGTTGGCGGTGTAACATTCAGTCAGCATTGCCAAGGTCAGGCGGCTGACATTAAGTCAGTAAGTGACAGTGTAGATGACAATAAGGCACTGTTTGACCTGATTGTCAAGATGATTAAGAGCGGTGAAATAGTTGTCGGTCAGTTGATAGATGAGCACAATTATAATTGGCTGCACATCAGTACACCAAGCAATAACAAAACTAATCAGATTTTACATATAAAGTGATGAAGTGGAACAACGCAACAAAAGAAACATTGGCTTATATGTTTGCAGTTATAGCCCTGTTAAGTGGCATTGGCTTATGTGTGGCAGGGTTTATTGTTGACCCAACAGGAGAAATCCACGACAGTGTGTTGTGGGTTCTTGGTCAGTGCCTGACCTTTGTGGGTGCAGTGTGTGGTATTAGTCTGCATCTTGATAATACCGCCAAGAAAATTGAGGCTGAAATTATGGAAAAGGTTAACAAAGGTTAAAGTCGTTAAGGCTTGTTCACTTTGGCACACTTCTTGCATTTGTCTTGTCGCCCTGCAATGGTGCAGGGTCAACTTCAAAATATAATTCTAATGAAAAAACAAATTTATCAAGTAAGTGATTTAATGCAAGGTGGCAAGAAGTTTGCCTTTATTAGTTTCAACCGTGACATTGATGAGAAGCAAGTCAAAGCGTTACAAGCTTCATTCAAAGAGTTGGGAGAATGTCACACACCGCTGATGATGATGGAGGGTGAGAAAGTTGCTGCAATGGGTTTTAAGATTAACGACATTCTCACAGGTGAAGACGTGACAGACAAAGCAAATCAGTATTTAGTTATTGTGGATGGTCAACACAGGTATATGGCTGCACTTGGGCTTGAAGATTGGCAAGATATGACCAAGTTGTCCTGCTTCATTACTGATTCAAAGGCTGACTTGGCTCAACTGTTGGCGAGTGTCAATAATGATTGCAAGAAGTGGTCTTTCAGTGACTTCACAGGTGCAACGGTAGCAGTCAGAGAAGATGAAAGCGGAGTGTTGAAGTTTATCAACGACTGTGCAAAAGACGGTTTCAGCCCTGCCGTGATTGGTATGATTCTGTTTCAGGATTCAAGCAAGAAGTTGAGCAAGGACAAAATTGCCAAGGTGATGGCAGGTGAGGACTTGTGCAAGGTAATGACAAGCAAGCAGGACAAAGTTGCTGCAAACTACAACCTTGAACTTGCACAACTCTATGTTGACAACGCAAAGGCTTCACCCCTTGCAGACATCAAGGTCAAGGGCAAAGGTGCAGTGATTGGTTCACGTTATTTGGCTGATGCGGTTGCAGTGGTCGCCAAAACAGAGGGATGGAAACCTGCAATTGAGAAGATTACCAAGATTACCGCCAAGAATGCAACTGCATTCAAGAACGCATCAACAGACAATAAGACGCGAGTTCTGATTGACATCTTGATGCAGAAGTAAGCATTAAACATTTAAAAAAAGATTGGGTCAGCCCTGCAAATGGGTTGACCCTTTTTGTTTACCCCCCTACCTTTTTTTTGTTGGTCACGGCCTTGAAAC
>Ga0256407_10004737_pt1 | contig 22395 bp, 16 predicted proteins | sample RumenRJG_04DNA_FD_193489 | JGI IMG/M metagenome (GOLD analysis project Ga0256407, IMG submission 193489) | Bovine rumen microbial communities from Lethbridge, Alberta, Canada - RJG_04 | ecosystem: Host-associated > Mammals > Digestive system > Stomach > Rumen | place: Canada: Alberta... | reverse complement strand
CATTATCCTCACGCACGTCGTGGAGCCAGCGGTCCACCTTTGCTGTGGCAGCCACGCGGTAACTGTCCTTGTCGACATAGACGTAGACGATATAGCTCTCGCCGATCTCCATGCGCCGTTTCTGCTCGCGGAAGGGACAGAAGAGGTCCTTCATCAGCCCCCAGTCGAGGAAGGCACCATACTCATTGACCCACGAGCATTTCAGATAGGCGAAGTCCCCAACCTTAGCCAGCGGTTTCTCGGTAGTGGCTATGAGCCGCTCGTCCTGGTCGAGATAGACAAAGCAGTGGACGTCGCTGCCCACACGAACGTGCTCCGGCACGTATTTCTGCGGCATGAGTATCTCACCCTCCTTGCCTCCATCGAGAAAGATGCCGAAAGTCTCCTTACCGCCAAAGGCATGTGGGTTAGGGCGTTCAGCCACACGTGTCATCTTCAGCGTATTATAGTTTCCAATCTTAATTTCTGTATCCATCGTCTTGTGTGCTAATTATGCTTACTTGCAAAGGTAATGCAAAGTTTTGGAAAAAGCAACTTTTCCGACTTGCAATAATACTAAAAAAGATCCGGCACCATTGGTACCGGATCTTTTCAGAAAGTGGAAACCGCAACTTAGTGCAGGCATTTCTTCTTTCCTTTTGTCAAGCTTGAGGACATGCTGTCCTCCATCTCGTAGCGGGGTGCGTGCTTGGCTGTCTTAGCCTTCTTAGGCTTTTTGTTTCCTGCTGCTCCCATAATTGCAAACGATATTTATGTTGTTAACTAAAAATTCCGGGTGCAAAAGTATAAAAAAATCCATTCCCCACAAAGGCTCTTCCTATCGTTTAAACTAATTTAAACTTGCCTGCCGCATATACCTAAAAAGAGGCTCCGGAAACATTCCGAAGCCTCTCGATATTGGATGTTCTCTCAGTTTGTCCACACCTTATTATATATATAAGGCACGACACCGGGAGAGAGATGGATACGATTACTCAGCGATCATGATGCTGACACGGTTCTTGTCGTTCTCAGCATAAGGCTGTACGCGAGCACCCTTACTGTCGGTAGTGATACGGCTTGCAGCCACACCCTTGTCGATCAGCATCTTTGTCACAGCATCAGCACGGCGCTTAGCGATACGGTCGTTGATCACGTTGTTACCTGTACCAGCATCAGCATAACCGGTAACGGTCACCTTAGCATCAGGATGCTCGTTGAGGTAGTTGACGATATCCTCAACCTTAGACTGCTCCTGAGTGGTGACGGCATAGCGATTGATGCGGAAGAACACATCACGGCGGATCGGCTCCACCTTAACAGGTTCCGGAGCAGGTGCCGGAGCAACATACTCTTCCTTCACGGGTTCTGGAGCTGGTTCTGGAGCTGGTTCCGGAGCCTTCTTGGTGTAGGTCTTACCCAAGTTGATGCGCAGACCGGCCAGCGCATTGAAGTACCAGTCAGCGTTGCCTGCCTTCTTGCTGTTGTAGCGGTCGTTGAGCACGTTGGCATTACCCTCGAGCATGATGCTCACAGCGTCGCTAACGCGGAAGTTCAGATCCACACCACCACGGCCGAAAGCCTTGATCTTTGTGCCGTCCCAGAGATAGCGCATCACCACGCCGTTGCCTTTGTGCATAGCCACAGCGTCGTCGTTGGCCCAAGCAATGTTGGCGCCGCCGCCGAGGAAGGCTGTCACGTTGAATACGCGGTTAGGATTCCAACCGCAGAACAGATTGCTCAGGTTGAACATGAAGTCCAAGCCCGGAGCAACATACTTGAACTTGTAGGTAGAAGTCACAGGCACGGGCTTACCGTCCTCGTCAATACCATTGTAGCCACCCTTGCTCTGCCAAGCATTGGCCTGCAGACGGGCACCGAACCAAGGATTGAACTGATAGCCCAAGCCAAGCTGTACGTTCGGAGAGATGAGCTTGTCAAACTTTGCCTCACCCAGCGTGTACTGTGCGCCACCCTGAAGGTCGAGGAACAAATGCTTTTTGAATGTGTACTCTGTGCCGTCCTTAGCTGTGTACGTAGCCTGGGCCATGCCAGAGACTGTCCCCAGTGCGAGGGCAGCAATCGTAACGAGTGATCTTAACTTCATAGCGTTTATATTTATAATTGTTCTTGTAATTCGTTCTATGCCTGTATGCCGTATCATATATAATTATAATACAACACACAAAAGGAAAACATCCATCCGTCCACAATCCACCTTCCCCCACGAAAATGACTTGCGTATGGCGTTTCCCTTCTTACTTATCTAAATTTTCGACAAAGATACGAAAAATAATTGAATCTGCAACGAAAATGGCCGGAATCTGACATTAAATTTTTATAAATCACGCAATAAGGGCGAATTACCGACTTCTCAGCAAGTGAATTTCTCACCTCAAGCCTTTCCAAATCCCTTGCTAGTAACAGTCCCCACACCGAGCCACAGAGTCAAAGAGACGGGCACCTTATCAATAAAGTTCACAGAGAAGGCTTCGCCATATCAAGTCCGCTAAGTGAAGCACACCAGCGCAAAGCCATTTGTGAACTTGACTATTTTGTGAGAAACTTAGACATGATGTATTGCTCCCCGTATGCTTTTTGCATTCTCTACTAAGGCTAAGCCTTCTTTATATCCTCTGTGTGAACATTCTATCATGAGCTATCTCTCGCCCAACCGAAAAAAACAAAAGGCTGACACACATCCGTACGTCCCTTCAGTGTTCTCTGCAGATTTGCGAGACTTTTTCGTCCCTGGCTCATATCACCCCTCGCTTTTCGTGAAGGGATAAGTAAGTAAGGCTGTTATTAGTGTTTCTGCATGAGTATTATAAGTTGTTGATCTCCTCCTCGCTGAGTCCGGTAGCCGACGAGATGGAATGAACGTCAAGGCCCAAGGCCTTTAAGTTTCGTGCGACCGACTTCTTTTCCTCGGCACGTCCTTCGGCACGTCCCTTCTCTAGTCCCTTCTCAAGTCCTTCTATCATTCCCTCGCCACGGGCCGTGTCGATGTTGTCCTTGAGGATGACGGCATTGTCGAGATGATGGTAATAGGCAGCCCGCTCGGCCGGGCTCATCTTGTCGATTTGGAGCATATGACGAGCCTCGCTCAGTCCCGGCGCCGTAGCGTCATGGGGAATATCAGCGGTACTGAGGAAGTAGATCCACTGATCCAACGGAACCTTGCTCCATCTGTTAAAGTCATTGACCTTAAGGATGTAGTATTCCGGGTAGAGATCGCTCACCGCTGCCACCTTGAACTTCTGCTTTTGGAAGGGGGAGAGCGAGAGGAGCTCGTTGTTGTGGATGCCACGGAACTCCGTCTTACCATGATAGACCACGTCACTTCCACCGCCAAGATTGAAGTACACGATATTGACGCTGTAGATCTTCCGGATGTTCTCGTAGTTCTGTCCGCGGTTGATGTATTCGGTGACCAGTTTTGACGTACCGAAGAGCATACGCTGGAAATAAGCTGTCTCACTCTCGTTCTGCACTTCGATGAGATACAGCTCACCCTTTTCGTCCTCGGCGAGGACATCCACGCGGTTTTGCTTGTCGTCCTCATCCTCCTGGTTGCTCTCGCTCTCCAACAACTTCTGTATCTTGATCTGTTTGTTGAGAAGCGTAGTGAGGAAGCCTTCGAGAACGCCGAAGTTTGCCTTGTCGCGAAGAAGCCGCTTCATCGCCCAGTCAAAACGTACGTACTGTGGTTGCTTGTTTCCCATATCTTTAGTCTTTTTGTGCAAATATAAAGGAAACAATCTGAATAACAAAGAAAACGCACAACTTTTTCTGCTATAGAGTTTGATTCCCACAAAGAAACGAAGGAAGAAGTTGAACGGCCAAACTACGGTGGGCTCAGCAGGACATAGCAACATAAGGACAGAATGGCTGTTTGCTTTGTTACCATGCCATTAAAGCACCTAATTGATAGACTAAAATAAAGGCCGTAGAAATCCTTGCCCATTCCAAAACAAAAGCTTATATTTACACAAAAGCAAAAGAGGAGGTAATGATGGCATTAGAAATCAAAGCAATTCCTACCCTTCATGGTGCAGCTGCCGAATGATTCATAAAATTGATTCAGTTACACTTTAAAGTTAGGCTTTTGTTCCAACAGGTATAACCCCCAAAAAATGCGGCGGGGTGTGGGGCCCCCGGCGCGATGGATATGGGATAGAAAGATCATGGGAGATCTATGCTATACCCTTAGTTTTTTCTTGCTCATCTTATTATTTCTTGATGAACAGTTTCTTGCCATTAACAATATACACACCAGCCTTCGTGACACGCTCTACGCGACGGCCTTGCAGGTCGTAGACAGGTATTGTTGGTGCGGTCTGGAATCTGTTTAGTAGGGTTGATGCCCCCGCGACCAACCATGCACGATAGACTGCGCTAAAAAATACCATGTGGTCGTTGACCGCTGAGTGTAATAGTTAATCTACATATCCAGTAACCGTGGCTTCCACAAAGTTGATTGCGTTGCTATGAATTTCGACCTTCTTGTTGACAAATCCTCTGGCGCTCTTCTTCGGGTCGAAGGTAATAAAAATATAACCTAAACAATGGGGTGGAATGGGAGTGCGCGTATAATCTTTAACCTCTACACAACCGCACGTAGTTTTCAAGTCTCGAAGCATTAAGGGATTATTTCCTGTGTTCTTCAATTGAATCGTATCGGAAACGATGCTGGATGAGGACTTGATGTGTCCGAACGACCACACAGAATCAATCAGTTGGATGCTTGTGTCAAGCCCCAAGTTGTCACTCTTCTTTTGTCCACAACCTATAAAGGTAAAGAAGCAAAGGGTTAGGATAAAAAGCGATTTGTTCATATCGGTTGAATAAAAAAGCGTTCCTGTCTGCCATCATCAGATGGCAATGACAAGAACGCGTGATTCTTAATCCCTTGTTCAGCCTTAATTGTCATACGTGATGTTAATGGCGCATGTTCCTTTCTCCATGTCTTCTTGATGGCGATAGAGCTTGCCGTCACGAAGATAATAATAGGTAGGATCACCATTGAACTGTATGGTCGCATAGGCCTGGTCATGGTTGGTTCCATCGCTCCACTTGGTGTGGAAAGCAGAGTCCTCGCCAGCGAATTTGATTGTTGCCGTATGGTCGTCGTTCAGTGTGAACTCATTGTGGAATTCATCCGTGAACGAGCCAGCAAACTTATTGTTGTCCTGAGATTTCTTTCCTCCGCAAGAAGCCACAAAAATAGCGAGCGTAAGAACTAATGCTAATTGAAAAAGCTTTTTCATACAATGTTTGGTATTTACAATGAAAAGGGTGTCATCTATCAGAAGAAGACACCCTTTCCGTTTATTCAGTCTCCTTTACAGGAGGCCATGATTTTCTTAGTACTTCTTAGCCTGGTTGACAGTCTTAGCGACCTTCACTGTGATAGGCTCGGTCTGGATAGTACCCCAACCGTAGTTGACAGTCACAGGGATGTAGAGCTCGAAGCCATCTGTAACAGTACCATTGTTCTTGTAAGTGATGAAGCCATAGCTAGATGTCTTAGCATCGTTACCAGTGCCCATTGTGCCAGCAGCTTCCTGCTTCAGAACGATGGTAGCAGGAACAGCCTGCTTTACACCATTGAGGTTGCACTTAGCATGCTCCAAGTCAGCAGTGATGGTGAATGGACCATAGTACTTCCAATAGTTCGTATGCTCAGTGAACTTGTAGTTACGCCAATCAGAAGGAGCGATGAGGTCCTCCAGAGCAATGTAAGAACCCTTGCTACCGAAGTCAACGGCGTCGATGAAGTTATCGCTAGCCACTGCAGTGATGTTCACAGGACGTACGAAGCGAGCTGTGAAGTAGGACTTGCCATTGAATGTAACAGCGACCTTCTTATTAGCATCGCTACAAACAACGCCCTCCACACCATAGTTCACATCAAATGCATTTGTGTTGAGAAGCTCCTTGGCAATATTGCTGTTCTTGTTCAGCTCAACATAGTTGTAAGGAACAGCTGTACCATTGTTGCTGATAGTAGCGACAGTCTCAGTCTGACCATCGACGGTAGCTTTCAACGTAGTGCCGTTTTCAACAGTGAACTTAACATTGATGTCACCAACCTTGGTTACACTCTCCATCGACTTATCGAAATAGAAGTTGTAACTTGTGATAGTACCAGCCTCTGTTTCGGGAAGTTCGAGCTTACCCTGAGAAGTGACGAACGGAGAATTGAGGTCATTCTTGAACACACACTTAGTATTGTCTTCAGATCCTGCATCAGGAGTTGCAACGTTGAACTTAGCGAGTGTCTTCTCTGCGTTCCAATACTCTTTGATGAAGTTAGCCTTGGCAATATCGTAGGTCTTTGCGATACCCTTGATGTTGCTCGTAAGGGTAATCTGGACGAACTTGTTAGAGCCTTGAGCTGTACGATAGTATACTACGTGCTTTACAGTCTTGCCGGCATTCTTCCACAAATCATCGTTGGTGATAGTCCACTGCAGCAGATGTGTTGTCTCTCCATCTACCGTTTCTGTCAGTTCACTGACTGTACCAACATTGCCTTCAGCATTGTTGGCTGCATCGAAGAACTTGTAGAAGCTATGGAACTCATCACGGTCCATGCTGCAAGCATTGTAGAGCTGGACATTGGTCTGCTCGACAGTAGTCTTTACAGTACCTGCCTCACCACACTTGAATGTGAAGTCACCGGTTGTGAAGTCAATCGTCTTGTTGTCTGCTTCTTTCTTGACAATCTTCACCTTAATGTAAGCGACCTTAACAATCTGATCACCATGCTTCAGCAGAACACGTACGACTGGCGTACGGCCTACAGCTGCAAATCTCTGAGCATCGCTGAATACCTTAGGAGTCAGTACGCTACCGCTCAGACTTGCAAAGTCAGCCTGGTCAGTATTGTTTGTACCAATCTTGTAGTTCTTCACCAACTGATACTCGAAGCTCATGCCTAAGCGAGCAAGGTCAGCGTCTGTATGAGGAGTATTCAAGATATGAGCCTGAACATACTCGCTCAAATCGACAGAAGCATCGTATGCTACCTCGACATCAGCATCTGAACCGTCTGTTGTGTCCCAAACTGGCTTAGTCTTCACAGCAGCACCAGCCTCAGCATCGTTAGCATTGATGAAGCGGCGGAAGTGATAGTCAACAGAAGGATCAGCCTCGAACTTCTTCTTGTCTGCAATGCGGAGATCCTTCAGGTCGTTCTTGTAAATGGTCTCCGGATCATCGCTCTGCTCAACAACCTCGTTGTTGCGCTTGGTTGCCTGAAGAGAAACTGTAGAGATCTTCTCTGCTGTAGCAGGAGTGCCAGTGACATCAACCTGTACCTTCAGGATTCCATCCTTGAAGGAGACGAACTTAGCGTTTGCAGCGAAATCCTTAGAAGCCTCTGCACGAGTCTTAATGTAACTGCCATTAGCCTCTACGCGATAAGCGAGCTTCTGCAGATCATCAGCACTTGCCTCAGCAGGCTCAACCTTGTAGTAAGCGTATGTAGCAGGGTTGATGACAGTAGCATTGTTGGCAGAAGATGCAGTCTCTTCCTTGCTGTCCTTCTTGCTCAGCGTCAAAGCGTTGAAGCTGTAGCTCTGAATCTGGATAGCCTCGACGCCGTCAACGATTGTGTGAGCCAAGAGCTTACCGTCGTTGTCAGCTGCGTCAGTAACGAAGGAGAAGCCACGCAGGTTGTTGCTCAAGGAGATCTTAACATCCTGGTAAGTTCCGTCAGGATACTTCACGTTGTGAAGAGTCACGTAGTCGTTGTCCATCAAACCTGTGATGGAACCAGTGCCAATCCAGGAGATGTTGCTGGTGCCAGTGTCCTTGCCATCCTGATAGATGTGGAAGTAGCCATCAACATTAGGAACGTAAACAGCACCGTCTTTACCATTGGTACCGTTCGTACCATTGGTACCATCTTTACCAATAGCCTTGTAGGTGGTTTTTTCACCATCCTTTACCCAATAACCATCATCGCTAATGGTCCATGCAGTACCAGGGGCCCCGGGCTGACCATCCCTACCGTTTGTCAACTCATAGGACTGACCATTGCTCAGCGTCAGCTTCACACCATTGGAGGTGCTCTCCACTTTGGTGATTACGCTGCCGCTCTGAATTAAGGTCTGGATTTGATCAATCAACTTCTTGTTGGCGTCAATCTGAGCCTGCAGGTTGTTGATGTCATCATCGTAGTCCTTACAAGATGTCAATGATGTCGTGGCGACCGTCAGGGCGCTGAGCATCATCACACTTAATAATGTTTTTCTCATACGACAAATTTAAATTAAACAATATAATTAAAAAAATTAACTCTCATCGTTTTTAGTAAACGTTTTACCGTTCATCAACTGACTGCAATCTCCGCCGGGGAGATGCAATTCAGTGGCAAATATAGGGATAATTCTTAAGACACGCAAATAAAATCTTGTCTTTTTCAAGGATGGTGCTTAATTTTGTTGAAAATTAGCAGTCTTGTCCTCTCATCTAAGGCAGATTTCTATGCTTGTCCTACTGAATCACTCCATAACATACCTCTTTTCACTCTGCAAAATTAAGGTTTATTCTTCATAAAACAAAACTTTTGAGCGACTTTTTATCAACAAACTGAAAAATAGGTTACATCAATGACTTTTTATCACTATGAAAGGGAACATTTTAACATTTGAAGTGCCTCGCTCGTACTTCTCTAACACCGATTCACTGTTTTTGAGACTACACTTGACCGACATCAAGACGGCGGTCATTGCCACGGATGATGCTCATGGCGATGCGCCATGGACTGTAGGTCGTATGACGGCGTGGATGGAGCGCGTCGCTGATGAAAATGAGAGACAGGGGCATGTGCGCACGGCAGAGACTTACCGGGCTACAGTACGACGGATGAAGAGGACAGCTCGCAGGGATGACGGCGCACTCTTTGATGCTTCGTGGATAGAGAACTTCGCCGCACAACTCCACAGCGACGGGCTGTCGACAAACACAATCGGCTTTTACATGAAACGGCTGCGGGCGGCCTGCAACATAGCGCGCGAGGCAGGGTCTTGCTTGTCCGACGGTCTGTTCGACGCGGTCTATACGGGAAACGCACAGACGGCGAAGCGGGCTATCGACGCGGAGGCGATCAGCAGACTGGCGAGGATGGAGCCGAAGAAGCCGACACAACAGCTGGCCCGCGACCTCTTCCTCTTCAGCTTCTACACACGCGGGATGTCGTTCGTCGATATGGCATTTCTGCGGCGGAGCGATATCCAGCAGGGTATCCTTGCCTATCGGCGGCATAAGACGGGGCAACGGCTGAGTATGGCATGGCTGCCGGAGATGGAGGATATCATCGCACGGAACCATGAGGAAGGTCAGCCGTATTTGCTTCCTATTATTAAAAGAGGTGTAGAGGACGAGCGGCGGGCCTTCAAAACGATGCAGTATCGTGTGAACTATGCGCTGAAGTCGCTGGGCAATACCTTGGGACTTCCACGTCCGCTAACGATGTATGTGGCCCGCCATTCGTGGGCGAGCATCGCGCAGGCCAGTCATGTACCGCTGCCGGTGATCAGTGCTGCTTTAGGACATACCTCGGAGCGCACTACACGCATCAATCTTGAGGCCATAGCGGCACAACGGGTGGATGAGGCAAACGAGCAGGTGATCGCACAGATTGCTGGGAATGCTCGTCACTAAAGTTCCTCAAGTCTTTCCCTAATCTGCTGATTACAGGCCATACCAAAGAAGCTATGCATATCTCTTCTCTGCGCACACCTATTTATATTATAATGTAAGGGGACAGAGTCCTTATTATTTAAGAGCAGAGAAAGGCATGTTAGAGCATGAGGGAACAAGAATGTGCTGACCAAGCCACCTGTACTTCTATAATGCGTGTCCTTGCAGACATGAATTTGTAAAGTATTTAATAAGAATTACAGGGCGTCGGTATCGTTTTTCCTCCCCTTGAGTAGGATTAGGGAAAGAATCTTCGGTCCTGCTGTCTTGGCGGCTTTGCGAGAGAACATAAGAAACATACAAAATCACGACAACCCAATCAGGAATTATGGCCCCTCTATTGGCAACCTGTCTAGGAATAAGAAGAAAGAAGTGTAAACTAAGTTAGGAATAACAAACAAAACTGTCAACCAAAATCAGTACACAACAGGGTCAATGCGTGGAACTTGATTTTGCTGCCTGACATACAATGGTTCGCTACTTAGGGAAAGATCATTCCCTACGTAGCGAACGATCTTTTTCTATAGCGTTACAATATTGGAAACAGTGTTTCAACCTCACAAGAACACAACTTCGCCCCCGTAAAAACACTGTTTTGATACCATAAGAACATAGCTTGTCATCAACGATCATGGGGGCTTGCGATAGCCTGTTTTCAAGGTTCCCCTTTGTGTCAGCGCCAATATTCGACATAGGAGAAACTGGCACAGCTGCTATTCTCTTTGGGTTGATGGTGAGAGGAAGCAGACATTCTCTGTATGTTGCTTGAAGCGAAAGAGTAATCCTTTCCAATGTGTGGTCATCAATCACCGAGAAGAAAGGAACATGGTCCTGGGCTATTTCCTATTCCTGCAAATTTCTGTAAACGATTCAGAGAAGATGACTCATAACCGCCCCACGGAAAAGGTCCTCTGTGCTGAAAGATTTCCGATGATTCGCTTGCGTCTTCCAACATTTTTCCTTATCTTTGTCAATAGAATAGTTGTAAACTTAAAACTGTGCCATATTATGATCATTCGTGTAGCAAATCCCATCTATGACTCCGTCTTCAAATATCTGATGGAGGACGAGCGCATCGCACGTACCGTTCTTTCCGCGTTGCTCAAGAAAGAAGTGGTGGAGGTGCAGATACGCCGCAACGAGTACACAAATGGCTTTCGTGACAACATCTCCATGTTTCGTATCGACTTCGGAGCACGTATCCGCGAGGACGACGGATCGCTGCGCCTGATTCTCATCGAATTGCAGAAGACATGGCTGGAGACCGAGACGCTGCGCTTCCGACAATATCTCGGTGCACAGTATGCTAACCCGGAGAATATGGTACATGAAGAGATGCGGGCGCCCTACGGAATACCGATGGTAGCTGTGTATATCCTTGGGCATAGAGTAGGGAAAATCAATGTTCCTGTACTCTATGTCAACCACAAGTCCTACGACTATGAGGGGCATGAAGTGACACAGGGACTTCCCGACCCGTTTGTCGACAGCCTCATCCATGAAAGTATCATCGTGCAGATACCTCTCTTGCATGGACAGATCAACAACAGACTGGAAAAAGTTCTCAGTGTATTTGACCAGACCTTCAAGGAGAAAGACAACCGACAAGTCATGGAGATAGACGATGCAAAGTATCAGAACGACGCTGATATGCAGTATATCCTCCATCGGCTCATCATGGCCTCCGGTAATGCACAGCTTCGTCAGGATATGAATGTTGAAGACGAGTATTTCCAGGCAATAGAAGATCGCGATACAGCCATCATGAGTCGCGATAAAGTGATCAAAGAGAAGGATGAGCAGATCTCGCAGAAGGATCAGCAGATCTCGCAGAAGGATGAGCAGATCTCGCATCAGAATCAGCAGATCTCGCATCAGAATCAGCAGCTGGATCGGATACGAGAGAAGTTGCGTCAACAGGGATTGAGCGAAGACGAGATTGAAGAGTGGATAGGGAAATAGTTGTCTCTTTGCTTTTGCCGATGAGGTGAGGGGATATGACACGTCAGCAGCAAAGCTCAAGAGGGTGAAAATCAGCGCCAAGAAACGGGGGCTGAAGCTCTACTTGATTGTGGCGAATATGACAACGTCACCAACAGTATACAGAATATCAAGAGGCAACATACTTATCACAACCCCACCCATGGCACAGAATTCTGCCGTGACGTGTTTAATCTCTCCAAAGTCGATGTTCGGCCGCATCATCATGTTCGGTATGTCAACGATAACGCCCGATGATCTCATCAGTGGCTACGACATCGTGTTGAACAGGCTCATGGATGCACGCTTCAATCAGATGCTCGACTTCTCTGAGAACGAGACGCGCAGGATGATCCGCTACTACAAACAGATGGAAGTTAATGATCAAGCTAACTAACTCAACATACATAATTATAAAACAAAAAATCTTCTTTATGTAACAAGAGGTGCTGACACATGGAAATGGCTCCAAGTCCTCGCCTGTCTTCTAACGCACCATCTTCGATGGTATGAAGAATATTGCCGAATATCGTGATTCTTGTATTCATGATATTCGGCAATATTCGTTATTCCGCATAGCGAAGCGTTAACGATAAAGACGACCTTCATGTTTTCTCTTCTCGCAAAGCCGCAAAGGGCACAAATGGCGTCCACCGGTAGACATTGCTTTGCAGTCTAATTAAGGATAGTGTTTTCCTCCCTATAGGGGGAGTATTGGGAAGAGTCCTTCCCTATTTTTGCAATCTCCCCGGCGGAGATTGCAAGAAGAAGTAGACTTATAATATCTATTTTTTAATAGTTGTTTAATTAATGTTTATCGTATGAAAAAAACAGTTTTAAGTGTGATGATGCTCAGCGCCCTCACGGTCGTTGCCACATCATTGACATCTTGTAAGGACTACGATGACGACATCAACAACCTGCAGGAGCAAATCACTGCAAATGCCAACAAGATCGCTGAGATTGAGAAGCTGATCAAGGGTGGCTCGGTTATTACGAATGTCGCGCAGTCTGACAATGGTGTCACGGTGACTCTGAGTGATGGCAAATCATTCAACCTTACCAACGGCAAAGACGGTAAGGACGGTGCTGAAGGCCAGCCAGGTACAGCTTGGACCATCGGTGACGATGGCTACTGGTACAAGGATGGTACTAAGACTACTTACTATGCTCTTGGAACCACATCTGCTTCCTCCTATGAGTACTATGTTCCTAACGCTCAGACTCACAAGTTCGAGATTTGGAAGGATGGCAAGAAGGTCAAGGACACTGACATCTACTTCGCCAACACATCCAACGGCACCATCACTGGTACTTTGGACACCAACTCCAAGAACCTGATCCTTTCCGGTCTGTCTGGCTACAGCGAGGATGTTGTCATCTCTCTGACTGGCGACCTGACAAGCTTGGTATTCATGCCGAAGCTTTACCTCGACGGTATCGAGACCATCAACTATCCGTACCTCACTGGTACAACGTTGGTGAAGAAGGCTCCTACCGGCATCAAGAACCACCAGGGCAAGGCTGTCGGTGGCGACATCACGGACTATCAGTCCAACAAGCTGCCCAACGAGCAAGTCAATATAACAGGTGAGAAGAGCTTCGTCTATGGTCCTACATGGACAGCTCAGTACCACATGAACCCGGCCAACGCCAACACAGAGTATGCTGATGTTGTGGGTTACAACGTGCTGGAGCCTGAGGTACAGTATGTCAAGAGCCGCGCAGCTGCTGAGGCTCTCGGTGTCACATCACCTGAGAAGAAGGACAATGGTGCTGCTGCATTCATGAACGACAACGGTATCCTGACCGCTGGTATCAAGATTGCACATCCTGAGTTGCTCAACCCGAACCCGACTTCTACAACCTACCAGAAGGACAACACTGTCGCTCTGCAGGTGAAGTCTAAGGACAACAAGCTCGCTACCAAGGATGCTATCATCACTTCTGACTATGCTCTGCTCAACCCGCTGCAGGCTAAGCTCGAAGCTATCGTCTGGGCTCAGAAGCCTATGTACGGTGAGATGGACGCTGCAAAGCGCACAGAGACTGGTGACGAGAAGGGTATCGTCGACAAGGACGCTCAGATCCACGTTTGGGATTCTCCAAAAGAGGCTCTCGCTGATCCTCGTGGCGCATCCCTCGAGCTCTACTACAACGGCGAAATCGACCTGAGCTCTTACCTCGCACTGCACATGCAGGAGCAGGACTACAAGTCTTTGAGCAAGGAATTCCAGCTCAAGACCCTTAAGTATGGTGACGAGCGCGAGTGGGGTCTGCACTATGAGTTCAACCTCGTTGACTACAATGTAGACGGCAACAAGACTGGCGACAGCAAGTTCGCAACATGGAAAGATCAGGCCAACGGTGTCCTGAAGGCTAACAACGTTGACGAGAACGGTAATCCTGCAAAGGACAACCGCGCAGCCATCGGCCGTGAGCCTCTGGTACAGGTACTCGTTAAGAATGCCAACGGTGACGTCGTGCTCGATGGTTACATCCTGCTGCATATCACAGAGAAGGCTCCTGAGGACAAGATCACAGAGTTGACTGCATATCCTGACGGCAAGGGTGAGTTCGACCTCTGCAACGCTGTCGATGGTCTGAGCACCAACTGGTCGCAGTTCAACAAGTACATGCTGACTGACCTCCTCAACGGTACTACCAAGGAAGAGTTCGACGCAATGTATGAGCCTGAAGTACTGCAGAAGAATGTTAGCAACGACGCTCAGGGCAATCCTATTGATAAGCTGAAGCTTTACAAGAAGAATGCTGACGGTACATATACTGAGGCTGAGTTGGGTGACCTCTTCTACTCTGCTAACACTCAGGGTACCACCAACCACACTTGGAAATGGACTCTGACTCCCGCCGAGGTTGAGGAACTGACACACCACGCAAAGAATACTCCGGTTGTTGCTACACGCTACTTCCGCTATGTTCTGAAGCAGGCTGTTGTCGGCAAGAAGATTGCTGAGTACAAGTACATCTACGTAAAGGTTACAACCGACCTGACTCGTAAGGCTAACACAGCTATCGCTCTGAAAGAGAAGATCAACAACTACTGGTACAACGAGACCACTGGTGCTGACGACGGTTGGAGCGCAATTGTCAACGATGTTCACGAGCCTATCAACGGTGGCAACATTGACAACTTCAACAACTCTATCGCTGCCACGTTCAAGGGCAATGCTCCTCAGATCTCGAACACCTATAAATATTACTTCGTTCCTGAGGACATCACAATCAAGGCTCAGAACGGTAAGGTGTACACCATCACTGCCGGTGATGCAGCCCGTCACAATAATGGTGCATACAAGAGTCTGTATGACAAGTATGTTGCCAACCACACTGACGCATACAACAAGGCTACTCTGACTGAGACTCTGAACACTTGCGCCATCGACTATGGCAAGGGTGCTTTCTACAACGACAAGCTCTATGCTGAGTACAAGGGCAACTACACTCAGATTGCAAGCCTCGACCAGAAGACTGGTGAGCTGAAGCTGATCAACAACCAGCCCGCTAAGGACGTTCTGAACGCCATCGGCTATGAGAAGGATCACGCTAACATTGCCAAGGAGCTCCGCACCTATGTCGGTGTCATCGCTTCTAACGACTGCGGCGTAGCTGTTCCTGTCAGCGACGGTACATTCCTCGCAAGCTGGCAGCGTCCTATCAACCTCAACCCGCTGGAGCAGAAGACAGCTGTTGACGCTAAGACCAACGGCAACGTCATCTACTTGAGCGACATCGTCAAGCTCTTCGACTGGCGTGGTGAGAGCATGGAAGGTGAGAACAAGTGGTTCTGGGCTTACTATGGCGTGAACGCTATCACCGTGAACGTCGACCCAGCTGTTGTGCTGACCGATATGCATCACGAAGGCAAGTTCGAGGCTCTGAAGAACGTTACAGAATTGGCTGAGCTCTACACCTACGATGGCACAAAGACCATCAACAAGGGTAGCAAGAAGTTCACCTTCGACCTCTCTGCTTACGACGCAGCAAGCAAGAACGCTGACCTGCTGAAGTACATCGAGGAGCACAAGGGTGTGTTCGGTGCAATCTTCTACAAGAACAACGGTGAGAATGTCACTAAGTTCACTCTGAAGATTCCTGTAACCATCAGCTACACTTGGGGTGACTTCTATGATACGCTCGTCGTCACTGTCGATCGTACACAGGGCAACTAAACAAATTGAAAACATTCGAAGCTGAATAAGCTCTTATCAGGAGGGTGTGTCTACTAAAGAGCAGGCACACCCTCTTTTCTTATTTAAATATATTCCATCATGAAGAAATACATTCTTTTTGCTTGTACACTGCTGACGCTTGGTTTCTTCGCCTCCTGCTCTTCTTGCTCGAACAAAAACGAGAAGCCACGCGAGGAGCGCGTTGCTGAGTTCCGCAGCACACTCAACCATGAGGACACCGTGACAATGCTCAAGCTTTGCGATGATGCCATGGCACAGCTCAAAGCCGGACAGGTGGATCGTGTGCTCTCCAGCCTCTATGAATACGACGACTCCACGAAAGAGGTGAAGCCGCTGAGCAAGCAGACCGCCGACCGCTTCCGCCGTCGCTTCCACATGTTCCCGGTGCTGGACTACAGCCGTCAGTTCTTCTCCTTCCAGTTGGAGGGTTGCAACGACGTACGATACAACGTGACATGGGCCAAAGCCGAGCAAACCGGTACCGGCGAGCCAGCCAAGACAGCTTATATGTTCAATCCCGTCAAGGTCGACGGCACATGGAAGCTCTGTGTCAAGACACAGAAAGACGAGATCGATCCTGACATGAGATAAAACCAAACAACCATGAAACACGTTTTACTGTTCTTTGCCCTGCTCCTTTCCGTAGGAGCATGGGCGCTTCCCGTCAAGAAGGTAACTTTCAACTTCTCTAAGCCTTGGACGTTGTCTCCTTCCTACCCTGCTTCAGCGTTCGAGACCACTGAAGGCCCATCCATCAAGGTGTCTGATGTAAGCTTCACCTCTGGTGATGTCAACTTGAAGTTCAATGATGAGTCCAACGCTACAGGTGACTGGCTCGCCAAGCATACCAGCAGCGACCAAAGCATCTACTACACACTGGACATGAACGACAACAGCCGTATGGTCGTGACTGGTTCGGACGTGAAGATCCTCTCCGTCACTGTCGGTAAAGGCAGCACACAGGGTGGCTTTGGTCTGGAAAAAGGTCAGGGCGGCACCTTCAATACTGCCAGCAGCGATTTCTGCTGCCAGTGGAAAGCAGATGGCTCTACCTATCACAGCGTCTCGTTCTTTGTAAGTGGATCGGGTACCGGTGCTCATTTCAACACGGTGACGGTTGAGTACTCTCCCAAGGCCGACGTACTGACACCCTCCAGCACGACGATCGCTAACGGTGCCACAGTGGGTAGCTTCTCTTCCTTCGGCCTGGACTTTGGAAGAAGCATCTCCCTCTTGGGCGGTACCGCCACGATGACAACACCCGACGGCAAGACGCAGAGCCTCAGCGCTTCTGTCAGCGGCACTACACTGACACTCGGTGTCAGCAGTGCCCTCACTACTGATGGCAGCTATTCTGTGAGCATTCCAACCGGTATGATTGAGGACGCTGAAGGATACACCAACACGGCACTGAGCTATACCTTCACGGTGAAGAAAGACAGGGCTATATTCAACCCCGTGACCGTTGACCCGGCAGAAGGATATGTGGGCAAGTCGCTGAAGAGCACTATCACCATCACCTTCCCTGATGCTGTAGGAACTGTAAATACAGAAGGACAGGCTTTGATGCTCAACGGCAAGGCAAAAATTGGTATCACATTCAAGAAATCGGAAACCGACTCGAAGTCCATCGTCGGCACCATCAACGGTGGCAAGGATGTCTCCGACGAGGGCACGTGGACACTGACACTCCCCGAGGGCTTCGTCCACAACGAGCTCTATAACGTGTCGGAATACGACAACTGGAATAAAGAGACCACCTTCACTTGGTCGGTAACAAGCAAGGCCCCCGATACCGAGACGATGAAGGCTGCCAAGGCTCTGTTGGCCATCACCGGTGTAGGTTATCCTACTACCGACAGCGAGGCACGCAAGGCCCTATCCGACCTCGTCAACGCCGAGACCACTCCCTCCGACGACGACTTGAAGACGGCTATGGCCAACTTCTACAAGGAGGCCAACGTGACCCTGCCCGAGGATGGCAAGTACTATAAGATCTATGGTGTCAACAGCGAGGGCAAGAAGCTGTATCTCGCTTACGACGGTTCTGCTGTCAAGCTCTCCACATCAGCTAATGACGCTTATGCCTTCAAGGCAGAAGCTAAAGGAGGCAGCAAAGAAGCCTTCTCCACGCTCGACGGCAAGTATCTGCATGTGCTGATGAACAGCAAGGGCTACGACCTGACAAGCGACAAGAATGTTACCGATAGCTACTTGGCTTCTGTCAATGATCTGACCCTGACACGATTGGCTTCTGATAAGCTCAACGCCACACTTACCTTTGGCAAGTTCCTCGTCAATGGCTACTTAGGCAAGAAAAAACACGGCACAGATACCTATGTCAACGCTTTGATCGATTTCTCTGAAAATGTCGAACAGCCCGTATCAGGCCCAGACTACCCTGACATTTACTTCCAGAAGGATTTTTCCAACGCCTTCGTCTTCGAAGAGAGCACCAAGCCTGCTGAGGAGAGCGTTGCCATCGATGCCACCTTCACTCCTAACACCATCCAGAGCCTTTCTGAGAAGATGACCCTCAGCTTCACCCACAACAGCAACGTGACACTCAAGGACGGCACCGTGCTGACCGTCACCGACGCTAACGGCAACGCTGTCAGTGGAGCCTCAGCCACCATCAAACCGCTGGAAAACTCCACGATGGACTTTGTCATCACCGTCAGCGGTCTGACGACCAAGGGCTCGTACTACATCGTCATCCCCAAGGGAGCTTTCAGCTTCACACAGGATGGCAAGCTGGTCACTTCAAACGAGGTGAAAGAGGCCTTCATATTGGGCTCGCCGACACCAGACCCGACACCCGAGCCGACACCCTCTGACTTTAAGCACTATCAGTATTGGGAGAAGTTGCCGGAAGAAGGCGGCTCACAGACTGAACATCCCAAAGATTATCTCAGTCAATACATCGTGCTCATTGACCGCGCACAGACCGACGGTCTCGTAGGCAATCCGAAGGCAAGAGTTGAACTGGTAGAGTTCAGCAACAACCAGCTCATGGGCTATGGCCACTTCGAGGCAGACCCTGACCACACCGACGAGGTCAACTACGCCCTCAAACTCGTGTGGGATCAGCCTATCGATATGGTACATGTCAGAACGACCGACTACACCTTCAAGATTCCAGAGGGTGCTTTCGGTGACTCCAACTACGGTAAATATCTGAAGGACCCAAACAGCGTCAAGTCGTCTGACTGCACAGTCAATGATTCCTTCATGAGAACCTATTCCATCAATACTACACTCACGGGCATCCGTGACGTCAACGCAGAGGGCAACGCTCAGAAGGTCATCTACGACCTGCAAGGCCGCCGCGTGGAGCGTGTCACGAAGACGGGTGTGTATATTGTTAATGGCAAGAAGCTGTTCATCAAGAAATAATAAGATGAGCAAGAAAAAAACTAAGGGTATAGCATAGATCTCCCATGATCTTTCTATCCAATATCCATCGCGCCGGGGGCCCCACACCCCGGCGCGTTTTTCGTTATGACTGTTGGATAAAAAGCCCAGCATTAAAGTGTAACTAGTCAAAAAAGTGCTGTAACATAGTCTTTTGCACGCAAAAAGGAGGGGCAGAATGCAAAAAAAAGGAGAAAAAACGCCATCATTAGAAAAAATTTATTAACTTTGCAAACACAGCGTGTGTAAGCTAATGAAGAAGCATCGAGAGATCATTTATTTAATCAATTATTAATAGGTAAAGTTATGAGAAAGTTATTCATTGCATTGGCTTTTGCCGGTTTCGCCCTGGGCACACAGGCTCAGGAGGCAACTCCCGTACAGAAGTACAGCGTGGCCACTAACTCTTTCTGGAGTAACTGGTTTATTCAGGGTGGCGTTGACTGGAGTGCTTGGTACAGCAACGAGGAGCACGGACTGGGTCTGTCACACAGCCCGTTCAAGAAGTTCCGTAGCAACCCGGGCGCTTCTGTCGCTATCGGTAAATGGTTCACACCGGGCATCGGACTCCGCACCAAGCTGCAGGGTATCTGGGGCAAGGCTGTCACCGACGACAACAACGCTGGCAACGGCATGAAGTACTGGACACTGAACGAGCACGTGATGTTCAACATGAGCAACCTGCTCTTCGGCTACAACCCCAACCGTGTGTGGAACGTGATTCCTTTCGCCGGTGGTGGTTTCTCCCGCAACTGCAAGACCAACCTCTACGCTATGCAGCTGAGCGTCGGTTTGCAGTCTTCTTGGCGCCTGTGCGACAAGATGCGCGTATACGTTGAAGGTGGCTGGAACCGTCTGGAGGAAGACTTCGATGGCTACGGCACCGGTTCTAACTTCAAGGGTAGCGAGAGCACTCTGCGCGGATGGGAAGACAAGGACAATCACCTCTATGCTGAGGTGGGTCTGACCTTCAACCTGGGCAAGGGCACATGGAACAAGGTTCCTGACGTAGACGCTCTGAAGGCTATGTATCAGAATCAGCTCGACGCTCTCCAGGGTCAGCTCGACGATGCTAACGCAGAGAACGCACGTCTGAAGAAGCTCCTCAGCGAGCAGCCTAAAGAGGCTCCGAAGGCTGTCAAGGACTTCGTCACCACTCCGGTATCTGTCTTCTTCAACATCAACCACACCGACATCGCTTCTCAGAAGGACCTTGTCAACGTGAAGGCTATCGCTCAGTATGCAAAGGAGAACGGCAGCAAGCTGAACGTCACTGGCTATGCTGACAGCGCAACAGGTACTCCTGAAATCAACCAGAAGCTCTCTGAGGGCCGTGCAGCTACTGTTGCTGACGAGCTCGTGAAGATGGGTGTAGACCGCGCTAACATCAACACTGTCGGTAAGGGTGGTGTTGACGAGCTGTCTCCTGTCTCCTTCAACCGTCGCGCTACTGTGCAGGTGGCTGAGTAACGCCCTACCCTAACCCTCCCCAAAGGGAGGGAATGGAGAAAACCTCAAGGATGGGCAATAAGCTTTTAAAGACTATTGAAAGGCTTTAGGACAAAGCTAAGGTCTTAGTAAAAACAAAAAAAAACCGAATATCGGGAATGCTCCTGATATTCGGTTTATTGTTTATAGACTTCATATATATTCTTTATATTCGGTTATCTTCTTAAATGCTTAACGCTCACACAGAGGCACAAACAATGCCACTGGTAGCCTCATCACCAAGTAAGCTCATCTCTATTCCTCCCCATATGAGAAAGGCTGATATTTTAAATAAAGCGAATGGAAATCTTGTCTAATTCAACAATATTGCTTAAATTTGCAAGAAAAAGGACTGATATGGCAACGTTTTGTAGATGTACCCGATGAGAGCCTCGTCGCTAAACTAAAGCAGATATGCAAAATGCGACAAGGAGTCACCTCCGTAAAAGTAGCTCGTCCGTCTTCGCATACTAAGGATATAACGAAGACAGCTGGCTATCGCGAAGTAATGGAGGAGGACATTAAGGAAGGACGTGTCTATAAGGCTGCAAGTCGGACGACATGTTCAAGCAAATTTTAGGCTGATCTACCAAATATGCTATACCAACCGGTTTAAGAAAAAAGACTATGAACAAGAAAAGGTCAATGGCAGACAGTATCTCAGATATGGTATCAGAGCCTATCGCAAAGTATGGGCAAAAGGTTCATTGTGACTATACCCAAAGACATACATCTACAAAAGAGCGGATTAAGGCAAATACAGTATCCGTTGATGAGTATTTCGACAAACTGCTTTCAAAGATTCATAGTGATTATGCAAAGCTATGAGGTAAGAATCAGTCAGGCCGCTTTTGCCGACATGGCGGATCTACGTGCTTTTTTAAAGGCAATGATGACAGAAGAAGGTGCAATAAGATACGCCAATAACATGAGGGCAGAAATCAAAATGCTATCAGAATATGCAGATTGTTATGGTACAACGACCTCCAAATATTTACGTCTCATACATCCTAAGGCACGAAGAATGGTTTCACATAATCGACGATGGATTTATGTCTTTCATATAGAGAGCTCTTTTGTCATAGTAGACCGCATATTACCAGCAAAAATGGTAAAATAGTAAGACTTCACAGCTATACCATTCCAACATTACCGGCAACGGGTATTGCCATTCCCTCCCCTCGGGGAGGGTTAGAGAAGGGCTTGAGTTAGGTGAAGGGCTACTTCCCTTATTCCCCTAACATTTGCTCTATCTCCTGCTGCTTGAGGATACAGAGGATCTTATGACCGTCGGGCGTGTAGTTGACATTACCACAGAGGAAGAGGCTGTTGACGATATTCTCCATCTCGTCGTTCTGCAGCACCTGACCATAAGGAATCGCGGCGGCACGTGCCATTGTCAAAGCCAGTTGTTCATTGACCTTCTGTAAAGCCTCATCACCCGTAGCATGAACACCGTCAAGCATGTCGTGAAGCAGATCCATCACGTTGATGCCGTCAAGACCTTCCGGCATCGCATTGACCGACCACGTACTGCCACCTAAACTTGTCAGCTCAAAGCCCATGGCCTGCAACTCCGGCATGATCTGTCCTAAGGTCACCTGCT
>Ga0256407_10004736_pt1 | contig 22395 bp, 19 predicted proteins | sample RumenRJG_04DNA_FD_193489 | JGI IMG/M metagenome (GOLD analysis project Ga0256407, IMG submission 193489) | Bovine rumen microbial communities from Lethbridge, Alberta, Canada - RJG_04 | ecosystem: Host-associated > Mammals > Digestive system > Stomach > Rumen | place: Canada: Alberta... | reverse complement strand
CGCACGAGCTGTATGTCCCGACGGATAGGAGCCATTCGTTCTCAGGCGTTCTTCTTCGGCAGGGACAAGCGTCGGCTCGTTGAACCTGTCGTAAGGACGGCGTCTCATGTAGTGCCTTTTTGCCTTGCTTCCCGTTTTTCTAAGTGTCAGGACTCCGCGCTCAAGCAGATTCATAATGGCAGGGGTCTTCTTTGCGGAGATTTCCATGCCGAAGGGTTCGCTGAACATTGCGGCCATTTCTTCGACGGTTTCTGCCGCCTGGGCAACCGCAAGAGCCGCGCGTGCAGAATCCTGGCGCATTTTCTTACCCCACATGTACTGCGAAATGTCGTACATGAACTGCGGCGACATGGTGTCGGGAGGTGCAGGGTAATAGTTCAGCGCATCCGGGAGTGCCTCGGCATCCACATAAGGTTTGACATCGGCAGCAAAGCTACACAGGGCTGCCCCGCAAAGGGCGATTGCGATTATTGACTTCTTGAGAATGTTCATGCGTCACCTTTTTTCAGTAACGCGCGGGTTTAGCTGCGCGGAGTGTCGGGAAACAGCAGCGAGACCTGGCTCGGCATTTCGCGGGTCGGGGCACCGTTTTTCAAGAAGCAATGAACAGAGGTGCCCGTAGAGCAAAGGACACCGTTGACAAACAGTTTGTATCTAAAGCGGAAATGCAAGGAGCCTTCGCGGATGAGCGTCGTCTCGATATCTACGAATTCTCCGTAATGCGTCGGGCGCTTGTACTGCACTTCCAATTTCAGCACCGGACTCACGAATCCGGCAGCTTCGATGTCCGTGTAGTTCGCCCCCGCGGAGCGGAAATATTCCAGCCTCGCCTGCTCGAACCAGACCGGGTATACGGCATGATGGACAACGCCCATCTGGTCCGTTTCGGCATAGCGCACTTCGATGCGGCAAGTATGAACGTGCTTACAGATTTCCATGCGGCGCAATATAGAAAAATGCAACCCTATCTTTTACTATTTTTCTAAGTCCAAAGGCGCCCTGCGCCGACCCCAAACCTCAAAGCACCGAAGGTGCGACCTCATACCTGAATGGCACGCGCACGCAAGACAATCACTCCGGACCCGTATGCGAAACCGATAGCGAAACCGCTACCGCCCGAGCAGAGCTTGCCGGGGCACTTGAAGCAGTTCCAGTCCAATACGCGCGCGAACTTTGAGCTCGTGAGCCCTTACGGCGCGGCGGGCGACCAGCCGAAAGCCATCGAGGAACTGACTGAGGGATTTAACCGCGGCGAACAATTCCAGACGCTGCTCGGCGTGACGGGTTCCGGCAAGACCTTCACGATGGCGAACGTCATCAAGAACGTGGGCAAGCCGACGCTGATTCTCACGCACAACAAGACGCTCGCGGCGCAGCTTTACCAGGAATTCAAGGCGTTCTTCCCGCACAACGCGGTGGAATACTTCGTGAGCTACTACGATTACTTCCAGCCCGAAGCGTACATTCCGCACACGGACACGTTCATCGAGAAAGACGCGAGCATCAACGACGAAATTGACAAGCTCCGCCTGCGTGCGACCGCGAACTTGCTCACCCGCCGCGACGTGATTATCGTCGCCTCCGTGAGCTGCATTTACGGTTTGGGAAGCCCTAGCGAATACTTCGACCTGATGGTACGAATCAAGAAGGGTGACGTCTACGACCGCGACAAGATTCTGCACGACTTGGTGCGCATCCAATATACGCGAAACGACTTCAGCCTAGAGCGCGGCTCTTTCCGCGTGCACGGCGACGTGATCGAGATCCACCCGAGCTACGACGAAGAAGGCCTGCGCATCGAGCTTTTCGGCGACGAGGTCGACCGGCTCGTGCGTTTCAACATCGTCACCGGCGAAGTCACGCAGGAACTGGACGAGATGACCATCGCTCCGGCGAAACACTTCGTGACGAAAGAAGAAGGCCGTGCGGGAATTTTGCAACGCATGCAGGTGGAACTGACTGAACGCCTTGCGGAACTTGACAAGGAAGGCAAGGTGCTGGAATCGGCCCGCCTCAGCAGCCGTACCCGCTACGACATGGAAATGATCCGCGAAACGGGCCAATGCAGCGGCATCGAGAATTACTCCCGCATCATCGAGAACCGCGCCCCAGGTACGCGCCCCTTCACGCTTATCGACTACTTCGGCGATGACTGGCTCCTGATGATTGATGAATCCCACGTGAGCATTCCGCAAGTGGGCGGCATGGCCGAAGGCGACAAATCCCGCAAGACAACCCTTGTACAGTACGGGTTCCGCCTCCCCTGCGCCCTCGACAACCGCCCGATGAACTTCGCCGAGTTCGAGTACATGTACCCCAAGCAGGTGCTCTTTGTGAGCGCGACTCCCGGCGATTACGAACTCACCAAGACGGGCGGCGTAGTGACCGAACAAATTAACAGACCGACCGGGCTCCTGGACCCGAAAATCGAGATGTTCCCCATCAAGGGCCAGATGGACGTGCTCCTATACCGCATCGAGGAAGTCGTCAAAAACGGCGACCGCGTACTCGTCACGACGCTCACCAAGAAGATGGCGCAGGACCTCACCGACTTCTTCGTGGAAGCGGGCATTCGCGCGCGTTACCTGCACAGCGACATCAAAACTTTGGAACGCCACGAACTCATCCGGGGCTTACGCACCGGGGAATTCGACGTACTCGTGGGCATCAACCTGCTGCGCGAAGGCCTCGATTTGCCTGAAGTGAGCATGGTCGCGATTCTCGACGCCGACAAGGAAGGATTCCTGCGCAACTACCGCAGCCTCATCCAGACGATGGGACGCGCGAGCCGAAACGTGAACGGCACGGTACTCCTTTTCGCCGACAACATGACCGACAGCCTGGAGAAGGCCGTCACCGAAACCGCCCGCCGTCGCAGCGTTCAGGAAGAATTCAACAAGGAACACGGCATCACGCCGAAATCGGTGACCCGCAAGCTCGAAGATGATTTGAGGATTGCGGATCCCCTTGGAATTGACGGCGACGACATTGACGATGACGAACTAGTAACTAGTAACTCAGAACTTGGAACTAATCTCGGCATCCGCCCGATGGAACCGCTACAGCCGTCGAGCAAGACGAAGAAGAAGGCCTCCCGCTACTCCAAGCGCGCGGAGAACGCCGAACTGAGCGAAACCATCGGCGTCACACCTACAGCATCGCGAGCAAAACGCGGCACCCCAAGCAAACAAAACATCGAAGATCTCGAACGCCAGATGAAGGAAGCCGCCGCCCGCCTCGACTTCGAGGAAGCCGCCCGTCTCCGCGACATCATCCGCGGCATGGAATAAACAGCGTTTAACAAAAAAAATCCCGCGATTTTCTCGCGGGACTTTTTAAATCTGGTCTGGATCCTTCGCCCTTTCAGGGCTCAGGATGACATTACACGTCGACCACTTCAGTCCAGCCGAACGGGTCTTCCGCTTCGCCAAACTGGATAGCCGTGTACTTCGTGAAGAGTTCCGTGCAGACAGGGCCCGGATTCTTGCCGTCACCGTAGGTGAATTCCTTGCCGGCAACCGGATCCACAATCTTCTTGATCGGGGTAATCACGGCGGCGGTACCGCATTCGGCGGTTTCGGAGAATTCAGCGAGTTCTTCGAACGGAACCTGGCGGCGTTCCACGGTGTAGCCCAGGTATTCAGCCAGCTGCTGCAAGCTCTTGTTCGTAATCGACGGCAAGATGGATTCGGACTTCGGGGTCACGTAGGTCTTGCCCTTGATGCCGAAGAAGTTTGCCGGACCGCATTCATCGATGTACTTCTTTTCCTTCGCGTCCAGGTAGATGGTGCTGGAGTAACCGAGCTTCTTGGCCTCTGCGAGGGAGAGCAAGCTGGCAGCGTAGTTACCGCCGACCTTCACCGTCCCCGTACCCTGCGGAGCGGCGCGGTCGAAGTTGCGGCTAATCATCATATCCACGGGCTTGAAACCGTCCTTGAAGTACGGACCCACCGGAGTCACGAACATCAACAGCAGGTATTCGTCGGAGGGCTTCACGCCGACTTCCGGGCTCGTACCGATGAGGAGCGGGCGGATGTAGAGCGTTGCACCGTGACCGTACGGCGGAATAAAGCGGGCGTTGGCCTTCACCACTGTGTGGACCATCTCGCGGAACAGTTCGACCGGCGGTACGGCCATGAGCACGCGGTTAGCCGTGTTCTGCATGCGCTTGGCATTCTCGTCGACGCGGAAGATACGGACCTTGCCGTCCTTGCCCGTGTAAGCCTTGAGGCCTTCGAAACCTTCCTGGCCGTAGTGCAAGCAGGTGGCGGCCATGTGGATGCTGATGTCCTTGGAAGAAGAAAGTTCAACCTTGCCCCACTTGCCATCGCGGTAGTAGCAGCGGACATTGTAATCGGTATCGTAATAACCGAAGGGGAGCGTCTTCCAATCGACAGTATTCAAATCAACTTGCATAGTATTAACCTTTTTTGCAGTTTGTGCATTTTTAAAGGTATCGTTCGGTACCGAAAGAAAAATACAATTCTAAATGCGTTTTTGGCTTGATTTATTTGTAAAAAAGGGGGAAGAATCCCCCTGGTTCGCACTACGTTGCTTTCCACCCTCTCTGCGGGCGCTCGCCGCCCCGCAACGCCCCGGCCTTAATCGTCTTGTTCGTCCCTCACGCAACGGACAGAGAATCCGTAATCCTTGAGGTTGCCGTACAAGCTCGCCCCGTCGACGCCGCAATACAATTCCACGCTGTAAGCATAGGAGCCATCGCTCTCAGTAGAAGCCCAAAAGAGCGCGTTGACGTCTTCGTAGCTGAAGTAACCTTCTTGGAACCTGATGCCGACAGGCAACGCCGTAAAGGCATACTCATCCGTACCATTGCGGCTGTCTCCCTTAGGGCAAATCCAGCCACTTGTGGACTTGAGCATCTTGCCCGCTGTACTAGAATCGCCAACTGCGGTAATCAACGTTTTCCATTCCATTTGCGTAGGCAAGTGCCAGCCATCAGGGCAAGCATTTAGCGCCGCGTTCCATGTATAAAGGCGCCCGTACTTTGCACAATATTCAATGGAATCATTATAGCAGAAACTACCGTTTGTTTCATAGTTCAGGTTTTCCGCCATCCATGTCTGCGTACCGATGGTCACTGTCTTATAAGTCTGCCCATCACGCCCGTCAGTCATGGTCCCCTTAACTTCAGTCGATGAATCTACATCCGCAACGGATGATGAAGACTGTTCGCTACTACTAGACGCAACGCTCGACGACAATGTCACAGAGCTGCTACTTGAACCATCGGAAGAAGAAATCTTTACGCTGCTTGACGTCATCCCAACCGAAGCGCCGGAACCACCATTGTTACTGCTACTGGACTTAGAATCACTGGATTGACTCGCGTCGCTCGCAATGACACTAGAGGAACTGCTCAAACCATCGCAATCCTCGCAAACAGACGAAGAGGTTTCTTCATCGGAAATAGACGTGGAATTGCTGCTGTCGTCACCGCAAGCAACCATCACCGCCACAGAACCGATCATCAAAAAGTGCTTCAGAGTCATAAGCCCCCCCCCAGCCAAATATACTTTCAAAACCGCAATTCTAGCAGTTTTATTACAGAAAATGTACAGCGGGGTCTTAGGGGGTTACCTCTTTGCCTATGGAAAACTTGAAATCTCCCCCCAAAAAAGCTATCTTTGCGCGCGGAATTTTTAACAGGACCAAGGTCATGAGCTACAATCCTCTCGCCGAACAGGCAAACGCGGAACTCTCCGCAAACGGCTGCAACGTTCTCTCCATGCTTTCCGAAAGGGGCAAGGCGATCTTCTTCCCGCGCAAGGGCATTTTGGGCCAGGGCGCCGAAGCCAAGGGCTCCGAAATCAACGCGACCATCGGCACCGCCCTCGAAGACGACGGGAGCCCGCTCGTGCTCGACTGCGTGCTCAAGAGCCTGAACCTCCCCAAGCAATCGTTCCTGTACGCCCCGAGCTTCGGTAACCCCGACCTCCGCAAGGCCTGGAAGGAACAGATTGTCCGCAAGAACCCGAGCCTCGTCACCAAGGAATTCAGCAACCCGGTCGTGACCGCGGCTCTCACTCACGCCATCAGCTGCGCGGGCTACCTCTTCCTGGACGCCGGTGACGAAGTCATCATCCCCGACCTCTACTGGGACAACTACGAACTCGTGTTCGAGAATAGCTGCGGCGCGAAGATCAAGACGTTCAACACCTTCAAGGACGGCGGATTCGACACCGAAGCCCTCAAGAAGGCCCTCGCCGAAAGCAAGAGCGACAAGAAGGTCGTGCTCCTGAACTTTCCGAACAACCCGACCGGCTACACCGCCACCGAGAAGGAAGCGGTCGAAATCGCGAAGATCCTCACCGACTGCGCTACCGCCGGCAACAAGGTCGTAGCCCTGCTCGACGATGCCTACTTCGGACTCGTCTATGAAGATGGAGTGACCAAGGAATCAATCTTTGCAAAAATCGTCGACGCCCACGAGAACCTGCTCGCCGTCAAGCTCGACGGCCCCACCAAGGAAGACTACGTCTGGGGCTTCCGCGTCGGCTTTATGAGCTTCGGTTTCAAGGGCGCCACCGCCGCCCAGCTCAAGGCCCTCGAAGACAAGGCCGCCGGTACGGTCCGTGGCAACATCTCTAACGCCCCGAGCATCAGCCAGAAGATTTTGCTCGCCGCCTTCCAGAGCGAAGAATACCTGCAGCAGAAGCAGGAAAAGTACAACACGCTCAAGAAGCGCTTCGACATCATCAAGAACGAACTCGCCGCGCACCCGGAATACAAGGACGCGTTCGAGGCCATGCCGTGCAACAGCGGTTACTTCATGTGCATCAAGCCGAAGGGCGTGGACGCCGAAGCACTGCGCCAGAAGCTCATCAAGGACTACAGCACGGGAACCATCATGCTCTCGGGCCTTATCCGCGTCGCTTTCAGCGCCGTCCCGACCGAAAAGCTCGGCAAGCTGTTCGAAAATATTTATAATTGTGTTTTGAAGATGAAGTAATCGGCGGTCATAGACCGCCCCTCCGGAGGATCAATGTCCGAAAAGGCAACTCTGAAATATAATGGCAAGAGCTACGAACTCCCCGTAGTGGAAGGTTCCGAGGGCGAACACGGCCTCGACATCAGCACGCTGCGCAAGGATTCCGGGCTTGTCACGCTTGACTACGGCTACCTGAACACAGGCAGCACCAAGAGCGCCATTACGTTTGTTGACGGCGAAAAGGGCATTCTCCGCTACCGAGGCTACTCCATCGAAGACTTGGCAGAAAAGGCGACCTTCCCCGAGACCGCCTGGCTTTTGATTTACGGTGAACTCCCGACGCAGGAACAGCTCGGCCACTTCCGCACACTCTTGACGGAAAACGCCCTACTGCACGAGAACCTGCTGCACTTCTTCCGCGAGATGCCGCCGAGTGCGCACCCGATGGGCATCCTCAGTTCCATCGTGAACGCCGTGGGCCTCTTTACCCCGCGCTTCTACGACGACGAAAACATCGCGAGCGCCTTCGAGCTCACGACCGCGGGCCTTATTTCCAAGATCCGCACCATCGCCGCTTTCGCCTACAAGGCAAGCATCGGCGAGCCGTTCGTGTACCCCGAAGCGGAACGCAGCTACTGCAGCAACTTCCTCAACATGATGTTCAGCAGCAAGGCCCGCCCCTACCACCCGGACCCGATCATGGAACGCGCGCTCAACACGCTCCTGATTGTGCATGCCGACCACGAGCAGAACTGCTCCACGTCGACCGTGCGTATGGTGGGCAGCTCGCAGGCAAACCTCTACGCGAGTATCTGTGCCGGCATCTGCGCCCTGTGGGGCCCGCTCCACGGCGGTGCAAACCAGGCCGTGCTCGAAACGTTGCTCCGCATCCAGCAGAGCGGCATGACCATCGAGCAGGTGATGGACAAGGCCAAGGACAAGAAGGACACGTTCCGCCTTTCCGGATTCGGCCACCGCGTGTACAAGAGCTACGACCCGCGCGCCAAGGTGCTCAAGAAACTCATGTACCAGGTGTTCGAGCGCGAACACGTGCACGACCCGCTCCTGGATATCGCCATCCAGCTCGAAGAAGCCGCCCTGAAGGACGACTACTTCATCGCGCGCAAGCTCTACCCGAACGTGGACTTCTACTCGGGTATCCTCTACCGTGCCATGGGCATCCCGACGAACATGCTTACCGTGATGTTCGCCATCGGGCGACTCCCCGGCTGGATTGCCCACTGGAAGGAAATGCACGACGACCCGAATTCCAAAATCAACCGTCCGCGCCAGATTTACACCGGCCAGACGGGACGTCCCTGGATTGACCGCGACAAGCGATAAGCATTAACGAGAAATCGCCGGCGAGATGCCGGCGATTTTCAATTTTAGCGCAGTCTCCTTAAGCCCTTGGGCATCGGGATTTCCTCGCCATCTTCGCCGAGCAGGTAGATGTTGTCGAGGCTTATATAGCCCTTGCCGCTGTAGCGGGCGCGCCACGAGAAGTTCTTTATTTTAGTCGGGTCAAGCTGCGGGATGGTCTTGCCCCAGCCTTCCTGCTTCATGTTTTCCCAGATGAGCGTATCGCGCACCCAATTGCCGTGCGTATTCTTGAGGCGCACCATGAACTCGTCGTAATCCTCAACCTGGCTGCTTGCAATCTGCACTTCAAAGTAGCCGTCGGGATTGTTGTGGTTCGTCGCATAGTCGAACACGATGCCCACCGACTTCTTGACTTCTGGCGGGACCACATAATAGGCGCCCGCGAAGTTCGGCCAGCCCTGTGCAGGCGGCTGCTCAATCAGGAATTCATGACGGATGAACCCGCCGTGCGGAGGCGCCCCGTTAAAGACCTTCGCATCGATGGTCGTCGCATTGTCGCCATTCGCGACCGGGTACCAGTCCACCGCCTCGATTCCGTTATCGAAGTTCTGCATGGCCTTCGTGGTACGGTAGGCGCCACGCACACGGAACGGGATGTCGATTACTCCCACCTTGCCGCCCAGGCCACCCACCGCCACACGAATCGTGCGGGGCGCATTGTACAGGTCTTCGGGAATCGCGACCTTCACGTGAAAACTTTCGATGGAGGCATTCCACTTTCCGTCATCGGGTTCAATGGCAGCCATATACAGGCCACGCTTGCCCCAATTGTCAATCGTCACCATTCCGTTCGTGAGCTGGCCATCCTGCTGCACCGCGGTCACGAACAAGTCAAGCGTATCTCCCACAAGCAAGACCTTCTTCTCGAGTGCCGCCGCGAGAATCTGCGGCTTTGCAGCATTCGCCTTAGTCGCCTTGTCAAGCCCGACTACACGCGGGTTAATCTGCACTACGGCAAGTCCGAACGCGGGAACCGTGATGTCCTTGCTCTTGCTCGGGTTGATACGGCGCCCGCTCGGGCCCATTTTCGGGTACGGGTACGCATCCACCTGCGTTCCCACCCACTTGAACTGTTCGGCGCCGAATACGTCCACCTCGGTACGCACCAGGTCGCCCTGGCCAACCTCGGCAGCAATCCCCTCCGTGCTCGCACGGTCAATCTGCACCACCTGCGAATTCTCGGACAAGTTCACGAGCATCACGCGCACGGAATCGCCCTTGCCAATTGCATACGCTTCCACATCGGGAGTAGAGCTTTCCACGGGCAATACCGCAAAGCCATCCTCGAGGAAGTTCTTGAACGTCATGTAGATGCCATAGTATTCCGCCGTCGGTTCCAAGGACTTCCAGCGGTTCCACGAGCCTTCCTTCACGAGGGCCGTCATGCTGATGGTACCCCAGGTATCGTCCGGGCCCTTGAACAGGTTGCCGAAAGCGTCCCACGGGAGCACTTGCAGGCGGTTGCCAAAACGTACCGCATGCTGCGCGAAGATGCTCGCCACTGCAGATGCCTGCGGGTAGTCCATCAACAGGCTGTAGCCCTGCACGCACGTACTGAATTCCGAAAGCGACACGCCGCGTTCGCCCTCGAGGTGACGCTTCATCCACGTATCGAGCGTATCCATGTTCGGGCCAACGTCAAGCATCGACTTGAGCATGTCGGCAGCCGTCGGGTTGTTCGGCGTCCAATACGGATAGTTGTGCAAGTCCACCACGTCAAGATAGCGCTTGCCATCCTTCTTCTCGGCCTCGCCCACGATGCGCAGGAATTCTTCCATCCAGTACTTGCCATCGAGCAGGCCCGCGCCCTTCTGCTGCATCTTGTGCGTGCTGAACAGCGGGCCATGCAATACGATAGTAGAATCGACGGCCTTCATCGCGCGGGCGTATTCCAGGTAGCGCGCAGCGTAATGGCGCGCCGAAATCGGGCCGGATTCTTCCCACTCGCCATCGAGTTCGTTACCGATTTGCCATTGCTTGATGTTATAGCCCTTCACCTTGTTCGCATAGCGCACCCAGGCGGCAGCTTCTTGCGACGTACCCGTTCCCGCGTTCACGCAGATGACCGCCTTCGCATTCGGGAGCGTCTTGATGAACTTCATGAACTCCTCGAAATCCCACTTGATGTCGGTCCAGTCGGTGCGGGCCTTGTCGCCGTTGCGGGTAGACATCGCGTAGAACTTGTAGCCGTTGCCTTCGAGCAGGTCGGAGCCACCGCTAAACAATTTCATCTCGCGAATCTGCACGCCCTTGCTCGGCAGGTCGGCAGTCTTGAAGCGGATTGCCACGTAGCGGGTCTTAAGTTTCTTGAACTTGTACTTGGTCGTCTTGCCGGAAACCTTCACGACCGATTCCACCTTCAGGTTGTTCACGAGCGCCTGGTGAACGCCCGGGTATTCAGCGTAATCCGTAGTCCAGTAGGCGAACTCGAAAGATTTCGGACGGAGGTCACCCCAGTCGATCTGCAGGGAATCGAAGTCCATCTTCTCGGGGAATTCTACCACAATCCAGGGCGGGTCATCCGGGTCGAGAATCTCGCCCCACCACATTGTCTCCATGTTGTCGTCGGCCAGGTGGCTCCTACGGATAAAGCCGTAGTTGTCCTTGGTCGTACCGCGATAAATCGTCTCGCCCAAAAATCCCCTCGCCCACTTTTTCTCGTCGGGCGTCCAGAGGCCGGTGCTATCGTAGCTGCCGATTCCATTCCAGTGGTAATCATTGGAAAGCGAGCCGTTCGGGAAGCGGAACAGCGTGTACCCGCCATCCACGAGCGCATCCGTCATGTCGTAGTAACGGCTGGGCGGATTCCAGATGGCAAGGTCTGCCGCCATCATGTTTTCCTTATTGATGACAATGCCCGGTTTCAGGTCGTCGACCTTGATAACGTTCTGCGCGGCAAAGGACGCTCCAGCACAAAACCCAATCATGGGGGCAATCAATTTAAAAAGGCCACGGGAATTATTTTTCATAATCACCTATAGGATAATATGGGTACAAAGCTTCTATTCGAATATATAAATAAAGACTGCGGTTTTTTGCCGCAGTCATTTTAATTAAAAACAAATAAGTGTATCAAATGTGCTATTCCGCCGAGAGCGGCACTACAACAGGCTCCGGGTTAACGAGACGCCAGCCAAGTTGATACACCTCGAAATTATAGGAACCTTCCACAAGACCATTAATAACCACGCTTTCGTTCTCCACTTCCTCTTTCGTCAGCAATTGACAACTATAAAAATCAAGGGGATCATAGTATTCTGCATCGTCATCCACCCAAAATGCGCAAATCTTAACCTCATCCATTTTTGTCAACGGATGTACAAGATTTCGGACAGTATCCAAATCAATCTTGACGGAATACAAGGGGCCAAGAACAACTTCTTTCAAATCGGCAAATAGCTCTCCGTCAATTTTCACGGCATCTACGTTGGCAAAATTGAACCGTGCCATAACACCAAGGCTCGTATCGGCGGAACGGACCCGGAACCGAACTGTTTCATATTCAGGCAAACCCTTTTCTTCGGTATTCGATATTTCTACAGAACCTGAATATGTTTTAAAATACGATGCATAGTGAACGCTATCCAGGTAGAGGAAGCCATCTTTATCGGTGGTATATTGGCAATCATCCTCATATTCCCTGCAATCGTCTTTATAGACTGTCGCTCCGGCCACAGGCTTGCCATTGGAATCTACGAAACGCACCCTCACATTTATAAACAGCATCGTTTCGGCAATACTCATCCCGCATATAACATAAGACTCTATCTCATCATCCGAATCAAATGAAGAATCAACAACAACCGAATCAAGTGACGGATCAATATTTTCAATATCTTTTGTTGTATGGCACACGCTAACACTTCCATTATGGCTCCGGTCAACCAAGGACGTATCCAATTGCGACAGAGCGCACAGATATTCTGCAGGCTTTCCGGAATTCGTCTCGGTGTAAACCCCTGCTGTGGAGGCATTGTCATCGCCACAGCCAGTGAATATTCCCATACCGAGCATCAACACGGCAACACATGTATTTGTCAACTTCTTGATAAACATTTTTGAATCCTCCTAGACTTATTTTTTCAAATTTGTGAATAAATGAACATTCAACTGGTGGACACCAGTCGCCTTCTTCTTGTCGAGCATGATAATCTTACGCACCCTGGCCTTTAAGCCATGGATTTCCCTGGCGATTGCCCGGAACGCATCGTCAGACACGCTAAAGGTGAACGTACCCATATCCGACGATCTTTCGTCGTTTGCAAGCAGAGCCTGCTTCGAAAGTTCAAAGCACTGCAACTGGTACTGGCGCACCAAATCGCTATTGTTATAAGCACCGCTGTTCACCGACTCGCGGCAACATTTCCAGAAGCCGTTCTCGTTCTTCCGCACAAAGCCGAGGCGTTCCAACAATTCCAGGGAACGCTTCAACGTCCCCACGGAAACTTTCGGGAAAATCAGCTTCTGGACAGGTTCAAGATCGTCCGAGACATCCACAACGTCCAATGCCGCAAACAGCACGCTGTTATACCAGTGGTTGTAATATTCGTAGGCGTCTTCGTTCAAGATGCGGTTGGAATCCGGATGCTGTTTCAGCAAGTCCTCGAAAAAGGCGTTCCTCTCCGTCGCGGTCTTCGCCTGGTCCATGTTCACCATGGTCTCGAAATACCTAGCCTCTTTTTTATTCAAGCCAAGTACTTCCACAAACTTGGGAATCATGCGACCGGAAAGCTTTTTGCCCTTAACGATATCGTTATAGTAGCTGCGAGTCTTGGGGAGCCCTAGCAACGCGCATGCGCCAGCCCTAGTGAATTCAGGGTCTGTCTGCACGCGAGCCGCCTGGTACTCGTCCAGGTACTTGCGGAAATTCGTGAACTGGAATATGTCAATAATTTTGTCCATGTCCTAAATGTACTCAAATTTTGACTCAAAGTCAATACCTTTTGCAAAATTTTTGAGATTTTTTTTGAGTACATTTAAAGATTATGGATTATCGGCCCTTGAACTGGTCACCAAACTTGAGTTCGGTCTCTTTGGCGCCGTTCAAGTTCACCAGGCGAGCCGGGTCAAACACAAGGTCTTTCGCGAGACCTTCCTTGAGGGATTGCGCACGGTCCAGGAGTTCTGCCGCGCAGCTGCTCGAAAGGAGCGACTGACGTACCTGCATCGCGACATCTTCCGCACCAGGGCCTTGGCCTTCCCCTCTTTCGTCTCTCGCCCCTTCGGCAGGCTCAGGGCAGGCTTCTCGTCTCTCGTCTAAGCTGAACCCTTTGCAGAGTCTTGCCGCAAGTTGCTTGAGCCTGCCTTCGGCGCCCTTGTCGGTACTGCCGTCCTCGATCTTGAAACCGTAGTACAGCTTGAACACGTCGAGTGCCTCGGCGGCCGTAATCACGCGCGCGGGCTTGCCCTCCCAAGCGTCGGCAATAGCCCCGAAGATCCACGGGTTATGCATGGCGCCACGACCGATGGCCACTCCGGACACTCCGTAGTTCTCGATGCAGTCAAACGCCCGGGCAACGCTGTTCACGTCGCCATTACCGATAACAGGTATCTTGGCCGCCGCGGCGACCTTGCCAATCCAGTTCCAGTCGGCGAGACCGTTGTAGCCCTGCAAGCGGGTGCGGCCATGCACCGTGAGCATCTCGACGCCCTCGCCCTCGGCAATCGCGAGCGTTTCCATCACGTTGATGCTGTCGCTATCCCAACCGATACGGCACTTGAGGGTAAGCGGCAAATCCACACCGCACCCGTCAAGCGCGGCGCGCACGTCATGAAGAATCTCCTGCAGGCGCGGGAGGTCGCGCAACAGGCCAGAGCCGCTGCCCTTGCCCGCCACCTTTGGCGCCGGGCACCCCGCGTTCACCTCTATATAGTCGGGCCTCAGCGAAACCGCAATTTTCCGGGCGGCATCCGCCATCTTGTCGGGAAAGCGCCCGAATATCTGTACCCCGAAGGGGCTTTCTTCCGGGAAGAACCTCAATTGCTTGTGGCCATCCACGTTGAACACAGCGTCGCCATCCGTGGGCACGAACTCCGACACGAGGAGCCCCATGCGGTTTCCGGACAGCACACGGCAGAGCCTGCGGAACGGAGCGTCCGTCACCCCGTCCATCGGGGAGAGGATTGTATTCGGGAACACGTCCAAATTACGCAATTTGAACCGTGTCATCCGCGGAATCGGCGCCGCATTATTTTTTTCAACATTTTTCAACATTTAAACCACAATTATCCACAACATGTTCTCCGCGAGAGCCCGAAAAAAATATTTAATTTTCAATCAATCTCCCCAATAACCCTTTGTTAAACTTATATTTAAGTCGTCATTTGAACTATTAACCCACATTGATACGTGCCAAACATTACTAAACAATACCTAATTCAGGAAATCGCCAAGTCCACCGGATTTGTGCGCAACGATATTAAGATTGTCGTAGAGCAGTTCCTCGACCTCGTCGGCGAAAAGCTCATCGAAGGCAACACCATCGAGATCCGCGGGTTCGGGACTTTCGCCTGTAAGCCGCGCAAAGCTCGTCCGGCACGCAATCCCCGCACCGGCGAGACCGTCCAGATCGAAGAACGCATGGTGCCCACCTTCAAGTTCAGCAACGACATCAAGGACAAGATCAACTCCCTGGAAGGCATCCTCGGAGAGGCCGTCGTGGAACCCGAGCTCGAAACCGAACCGGTCCCGGCAGACAAGCCGACCGACACGGAATCCCTCTAAAAATTTTTTCCAATACCCCGATAAAAATGCTTCGCCTAAAGCGAAGCATTTTTCATATCCGAATCAAAGTTTCCCGGAACCAATCACGAAAGGGACGAGACTTCCTCGTCGGTCAAGAAGCGCCAGCCGCCACGGCCCAGCGAGGCGTCCAGCTGCACCGGTCCGATGGAAATGCGTTCAAGGGTTTCCACATGGTTGCCCACGGCGGCGAACATCCGGCGCACCTGGTGGTACAGTCCCTCGCCGATAGCGACAATAACCGAAACCCCTTCCACCTCTATCTCGCGGGCAAGGACTTCGCGGCGTTCGCCCTTGAGCATGACTCCTTTCAGCAGTTCCTGCTTCTGGGCTTCGGTGAACTCGCGGGCGAGAGTCACCCGGTAGCGCTTGAGCAGGCCCTTCTTGGGGCTTTCCACCTTGTGGATGAAGTCCCCCTGGTTCGAGAGCAAGAGCAGGCCCTCGGAATCGGCGTCCAGGCGACCGACAGTCTGGATGCCCATCGCCGTGAAACGGTCCGGCAAAAGCGAAAAGACGGACTGGTGGTCACGAGCGTTATGGCTGCACTCCACATCCAGCGGCTTGTGCATCATTACATACAACTTATCAACCGTCGGAACTTCTTCGCCGTTTACCGTGATGCTTTCGGGACGTTCGGCAAATTCCATGAACGGGTCTTCCAGCACGTTGCCGTCCAACTCCACGAGCCCCATGCGGACAAGGGCGCGCGATTCCTTGCGGCTACCGTATCCCATGCTGGCGAGAAGTCTTTCCAAAGTCAAGGCAGGCATCATTCCTCCACGATAAAGGCAAGGATTTTCTTGCGGATATAACCGAGCTCGGGCAGTTCTCCCGTCTTGAGGACCTTCGCACGGCGACGCCAGAACAGGAACAGCAGAATCCCGGCATACAGCGCAAGTTCCGCGATGAACGCGAGGACTCGGCAAAGGTTCACCGAGGCGCAGATTTTCCCGGCCGCATGCAGTTCATGTTCCATGCACCAGTCCATACGGATATCCCAGGCGGAAAGGTACGGAAAACCCTTCATAATCCCGTTAAGCGCGGCTCCGTAACCCATGGTCTTGTAATCCGCACGGATTCCTTCGGCAAAGCAGTCCTCGAACTTGATGCGGAAAACGCGCACCAGGGAGGCGAGCAGGCGTTTCACGTAGCGGAAAGCACGGACGTCCATATCCGGCGTCAAGATGATGGTCCAGAACTCGGCATCGGTCAGGCTGCGCTTTTCTGGTTTCTCCTCTTCAGGTTTCTCGGGAGTCGCGGGAATCTCGGGTGCAGCGGGCTTTTCCGATTGTTCAATCTTTTCGCTCTTTTCAGGAGCCGCCGCGGGAGCCGGAGTCGCGGATTCCGGCTTCGAGGCTGTCTCCTGCGGTTGCGGCGTCTCTTGCGGGTTCGCGGTTTCCTGCGGCGTCGGGGCGCGCATAGGGGCGACAGGGGCGCTCTCGCGCACGGAAGCCGTATCTACGAAAGAAGGCGCAGCATCCCCGAAATCGTCTTCGGGTTCATCTTCCTTCTTCGACTTTTCTTTCCAGGCCTTTTCGTATGTCCACAGGAGTTTCTTGAAAAGAAAAAGCCGCACCAGAGCTCCCCTTTCTCCCAGATCAAATTCGGCATTGAACTTGAACGGGAAAAACAGAAGGACTAGCGCGACAACGCAGACAACAACCAGTAGCCAGAAAAGAACGCTACCCATTATTTCTCGGCTTCGTCAGCCTTCTTGCTAATGATGTCAATCAATTCGGCAAAGCTCTTGTTCTTCAGGATCTGGGAAAACTGGTCCTTGTAGTTCCTGGCAGTAGAGAGGTCGTCAATCACCAGGTCCCAGGCCTTCCAGTTGCCGTTCACCAGGCTCATCTTATATTCGAGAACAGATTCCTTGCCGGCATTCCAGAGGTGGGCCGTCACGCGGGCTTCGGAATCGCCCTTCATCTTGGGAGCCTCGTAAACCGTGGAGTCGGCGCGGTACAGTTCCAGGCGCTTGGCGCTGGAATTGCGAACCATGCGCTGGAATTCGGCAACAAACTTCTTCTGCGAGGCTTCGTCCTGGGCACTCCAGTCCTTCGACGAGAGGCTCTTCTTCGCAAGCAGTTCAAAGTCGAAAGAGTCGTTAAGGAGGCTCTTGACGCGCTCGGTTTCCTTGGCGTTGCGGGATGCCTTCTTAAGCAACGTCTGGAGCTCTGCATCCTTCTTCTTGATTGCGGCAACCGGATCGTCGGCAGCAAAGGCGAGCAACGAAGCGCATGCAATCATAACAAAAATCTTCCTAAACATCTTGTCCTCCATTTTATTTAAACTTGGCGTGGAATTCGGAAAGGGACATGCCCATCCTCGAAATCAATTCGGCAAATTCCACATTATATTTGCATACTGCAAAGAGATAATCCTTCTGCAGATTTACATTCTGTGTATAGGCGGATACGAGGTCGCCCGTCTTGGACTTGTCCAAATCGTACTGCATGGCGGAGCCCTTCAAGATGGCATCAGACGCACGCAGACTCTCCTTGAGCGCTTCCATCTTCTCCTTGGCAGCCACCACCTGGTAATACTGCTCTTCCGCCTTGGCCACGAGTCCGTCGGCCGCATAGCGGTCCTTCATCTGCAGGCCGCGGTAATCCGTCTTTGCGCTGCGGAATTCTTCCCAGTACTTCCAGAAATTGAGCCTGTAGCGCAGCCCGATACCGATAAGGCCGTCCAGCTTGTTCACCGCATCTTCGGCAAAGGCGTCCTTCTGCATCACGCTGCGGTTGCCCGCCCAGCTCTTTACGTACTCGAATTCGCCCATGATGAAGAATTCAGGCGCGAGTTTGGCTTCGGCAAGCTGCATCTGCGTGCGGCGGGCCGTCATGCCGGCGGCAAGCTGCTTGAGTTCGGGATGGTTCAAGAGCGTCGTCTGGCGAACTTCCTCGAGCATCGGCAGGGGTTCGCTTCGCGGGAGCAGGCAGGTATCTTCGGCAACAAAAACGTCCTCGTCGCGAAGGCCCAGCGAAAAACGTATCGCGAGCTGTACACGCTTCATACCCAAATCGGCTTCAGAGACGCCTTCCCTCACCGTGTGCATTTTCGCCTTCAGGTTCAAGAAATCCATCTGGCTCACGTTCGGATCGTCATCGTCGAGCGCTTCCTCCATCTTGTCGTAAGCTTCGTCCACTTTGGTCTTGGCGGCCGCGGCAAGGCGTTGCATTTCGAGCGCGAGGAGGTAATTGTAGTAATAGGTCTGGAACTCGACTTCCTTGTGGTTCACCTGGCTCACGATGGAGTAGCGCTTCTGCTGCAGGTCCGCCTCGAGAGCCTTCTTGCCCGAAAGGTACTGCCCAAAGTTGAGCGGCTGGACAAATTTGGCCTGCACGCCCCAAAAGGGGCCCATCTTGGAAAAGTCATAGACACGCATGGTGTCGCCATCGCTGTCAATCTCGTCGCGGAGACCGGGAGCCGGGCCAACCAGCATGGAAACATTGAACGTAGGCAAGACCGCTTCCGCCTTCAGGGCGCGAATCTTGTCCTTCTTGGAATCTACTCCCTGGCGGGATTCCGCAAGCATGGGGTCGTTCGAAAGCGCCGCATCCACAAAGCTGGACACGTCGTAACGGACCTCGCCCGCATACGCGACCGCCAAAGCCAACAGTGGAAGCAGAATTCTAAACATTAACCCAAATTTACAAAAAAGAATGCCGGGCGATATCCCAATACTTGGAAATGACGCGCTCATAATAGCGCGTAGGGAGCGGCATGCCGTTCTCCAGCATCTTGTCGACAGCCGAATGCCCTAGGTTGTAGGCAATCAGCGCCTCTTTCCAGCTTCCGTACTTGCCGATAAGCCTGATGAGGTAAGCCGTTCCGACCGCGACATTGATTTCGGGTTTGAGCAGGTCCTCGGAGGTTTCGACACGCAAGCCGAAACGGTACGCCATCTTCTGGGCGGTCTCCAGCTTTATCTGCATGAGTCCCATCGCACCGGAATGCTTCCCTGAACGGGTACGGCCGCGCGCGTTTGGGTTGCCGTGACTTTCCTGCGCAACGACGGCGAGAATGAGCAGCGGGTCCATCGCATACGACCTCGATATCTGCCAGATCTGTTCCGTAAGCTTGCGTTTGGATTCTTCCGTCAGGCGGTTCTTGGAAAGATAGTCGATACCCCTGTCTATCTTCACGTAATCGATAGTCCACTTGCCCCACGTGTCAAGCTGTTCCAGGTCTCCGCGCAGCTCCGATTCCTGTTCGGCAAGCTTAGACAGCTGATTCTGCCGCACGTACCAGCACCCGGCAAACACAAGCATGGAGACGAACGCCGCCACCATGAGAGCAATCATCACTACCGGATGTATACGGAGTTCACTTTTCACGGCGGGAATTCTCCAGGTATTCCAGGTAAGACACCCAATCCTGGATAATCCCGAACGAGCTCAGCATCGACGTATCCTGCAAAACGCCAATCTTGCGCAAGGGGCCAATCGAGGATTCCAGCTTGTCGATTTCACGGACGTAGCGGTCCTTCTGGCTCTGGAGAGCGATAATTTGCGCCTGTTTGTCGGCGATATCGCGTCCTTGAGCCGCGATAATTAAGAACAAAGTAATAGCCCAGCCGATAATGAGGATGGAGGCCGAAATGGCTACAGCCGGCGACAGGCGAAGTCCCGTCTTTTTGCCGTAATGCACCCCGATCTGGCTCAGCTGCTTGCGGATGCCGGAATTCTTGTAGGCGCTCCTGCTTTCGTACACCTCGAAAATGTTCTTGTACTTTTCGAAATAGGCCTTCTGTTCCTCGGAATCGAAAATCAGTATCAATGCCGAATTCTGCGCCTTGATGCTGTCGAGGACTTCCAGGAACAAGTCTAGATAGTCCGTCGTCTTGAAATGCGCACGCTGCAAGTTCAAGAAAAAGAAGCAACCCGGCCCCTTGGTGAGCATCTCGATCTTTTCGCGGACCGCGGGCAACTGCACCTTGCTCAGGGAACCCGACAAGGAGATTTCCACATCGTCGCCATGGTCCTCGACCTGGATGTCAATCAGTTCCGCCCTCATGCCTATCCCTTGGTAACAGAAACCGTAATCTTGAGGTTCTTCTCGTTCATCACGTTAAGCGCCGTCCGCCAGAACGGATAGACGCGGATTCCCTGGAAAATATCGGGAGCGGCGGAATTCGACGCACCGAACATCGGGCCGATGAATATGGCCGCAGGAACTTCGAACTTCATGTGGAATACGCAGCCCAGCGAATAATCCCTGATGTCGAGCGCCTTCGCCTCCGGATACAGAATCGGGGATTTTTTGTCCCACTTGATTGCGGAGCCGTCAATCGTGACACCGATTCCGTCGCTGTTCTCCAGAATTCCAAGCTCGAAGATGGAGCCGAAGAAACACTTGGTATCGAGATAGAGGCTGTTCGAAATGTTGTACGAAACGGAAACTTCCGAAGTCGAATTCTTGAACTCGTATTTTTTACCGACCTGGAATACGCCCTTCTTTTCGCCTATAGTATAGCCCTGCTCCTCGAGGAGGTTCACCTCGGAGCCACGTTCCACACGTTCAATCTGGTAGTCGTAAGGATCCTTCAGCAGACTCTCGCGGCCGGCAAGGGCACGCTCAATCTGGCCTGGCGTCATGTCCATATTGGGCAACAGGCAATCGAGGAAGGCAAGCGAAGGCTCACCGTCGTTTCGCCAGGCGTTCAGGAGCGAGGCCGAAATGGGCTTGTAGTTGTAAGAGCGCAGCACGCCACCCGCCGAATAGTCAAGCAGACAGGAGAAATCGGCATTCTCGACCCAGATTTGCTTGCGTCCTTGCAGCATGTAATCACAGACTTCCATGCGAAGCCCCGAGAAATCCATCAGCGAATCGAGTTCGTTCGAAGCGTCCACCGCGTAACGGGCGCACCACTGGCGGACATTCAAGCTCTGCATCCCTTCGGCATTCCCGAGGTCGCGGAAAAAGATGGGAGACATCGCCGGCATGAGTTTGCTGTAGAACGCAGCCTTCTTCCGAGGTTCCAGAGCCGTCTCGCCGCGGCGGAACAAATTGAGGATGGCCTTCTGCAGCATGTTGATTTCGGGACGGCGGATAAGCATTTCCCTGCACGTCGTCGCAGACGAAGGCAGGCCGAGCTTACGTCCGGCAGAAACAATGTAGCTGAGGGAGGCGTCGGGAGGAAGCTGGTTGACCATGTAACCCACGGGCCAAGTCTGAACGTCGTTCGTCTCGACGAAGTCTACGAGTCTCCCGAAAAAGTCCACGATGTCCTTAGCCAGCGGAGGCAGGTCCATAAGGACCACGGCCGTCTTACCGTCGCGGCAGTAGGGCGTCAAAATCTCGCGCCAGTTCAAGCTGTCGTTCTCTATCGCCTTGGAAAGTTCATCGGCGACAGGGACAAGCCGCATCAGCGAACCCCTGTCCTCCACCGTAAACCATCCCGACGTGGGGGTCGAGCGCCCGAGTGCGGTCCGGATGGCCGCCTCGCTTACCAGCGCGTAGTCAAAACCCGCACGCTCCAAGACAGACGTCATGCCCATCTCCCAGACGAGCGACGAATTGAAGTAGCCCTGCGGTTCAATGTCAAAGCAGGACTTGATAATCTTGCGGTGTTTCTTCAGCTGCAGCGACTGCAGTTCTTCGGGGAACAGCGGCAGCATCGGGTCGTGGAAACCGCCGCCCAGAAATTCGATAATACCGTTCGCGATACCGTCGCGGATGCGTCCAAACGCAAGAGGCTTGGCCACCTTGCGGAGCATCGCTATCGTGGGGCCGTCCATGAACAGCGAGCACTTGACGATTCCCGATTCTAGCAGCACGTCCAGGCCGTCCAGCAAATTGCGGGCAACCGCCTCGAGATTCTCGTAGGCCGTGGACGGTGAAAGCTGGAGGACAAAAGATATCGCCGGTTTCATGTAGGTAAGAATAGAAATTTTAGTTACTAGTCATTGGTTATTGGTCAATAGTCAATAGTTATTAGTTACTAGAGATTGCTGGGATTGGGATGCATATGCGGGTAAAAAAATCCCTTGAGAGTTAACTCAAGGGCCGAACGGTATATAAAAAAAGCCCCCCACGAGGTTTACCATCAAGGGGGCGTGAGCGACAAGCGGCCGGTATTGACCGGCCGTGGTCGCGAGAGTGAGCGCGTCTACCTGAGTTTTACGGACGGCGGTAGCGCGAACGGTCTGTAAAAACGAAGAGGCCCCCCGCCTATTAGGCAGGGGGCCTCGAGAATCCAGCGGCGCCCTACTCTCCCGGGCCCGGGGGCCAGGTACCATCGGCGAAGGGAGGCTTGACTTCCGTGTTCGGAATGGGAACGGGTATGACCCTCTCTCGAGAACCGCTGAAACAAACTCTT
>Ga0256407_10004735_pt1 | contig 22401 bp, 19 predicted proteins | sample RumenRJG_04DNA_FD_193489 | JGI IMG/M metagenome (GOLD analysis project Ga0256407, IMG submission 193489) | Bovine rumen microbial communities from Lethbridge, Alberta, Canada - RJG_04 | ecosystem: Host-associated > Mammals > Digestive system > Stomach > Rumen | place: Canada: Alberta... | reverse complement strand
ATGTTGCGCTCGGCGATGGCCGATGGTAGCGCACGCCCTATGCCACGCGTATTAAAAGAGGAAGTTGTTGTTGAACGACAGACTAGCAATGCTATGGCAGCCCCGAGCCAAGCCGAACAGCCTGACATTGACCAGAAGAAACTTGAAAAAGTAGAGATGCGCCTGAGCGATGTCAAGACCGCACTGTGGCAGCCCATGCTCACCAGCGATGAGCAGGGCAACCTGAGTCTGGAGTTTGACGCACCCAATTTCAACACTACCTGGCTCGTTCAGGCCATCGGCTTCACCACCGGCTTGGCGAGCAATATCTTCAATGCCGAGGTGCTCACGCAGAAGCCCATCATGGTCAAGTCGAGCCTGCCACGCTTCGTGCGTCAAGGCGATGTAACGCGTCTGGCAGCCAACCTGCAGAACGCCAGCGACCACACCATCCAGGCACAGGCACTGATTGAGGTGTTTGACCCGCGCACCAACGTGGTCTATGCTCAGCAGTCATTCAATGAGACCATCGAGTCGATGCAGACCAAGCCACTGATGATGTCGTGGACTGTGCCCGACACCATCCCCTATGTGGGATTCCGCGTGCGTGCCGTGGGCGACGACTTCGGCGACGGCGAGCAGGTGATGTTACCTGTGCTCACAGCCATCTCGCCCATCATTGAGACCAACCCGTTCTTTATCGACGCCGGGCAGAGCCAATACACGTTCACCATGCCTGATGTGCCCGACAATGCGCGCGTGACACTCGAGTACAGCGACAACCCCGTGTGGCAGTGTGTGACGGCATTGCCCAGCATCTTCAGCGACAACAGCCATGTCGCAACATCGATTGCACACAGCCTGTATGCACTGAACGTGGCGCGGGGTGTGGCCAACAGCCAACCTATCATTGCCGAGGCATTCCGCTACTGGCAGGAGAGTGCCAAGGACTCAATGCTGGTGTCGGCCTTGGACCACAACAGCGACCTCAAGATTGGCAATCTGGTGGCATCGCCCTGGCTGCGCACCAGCGAGCGACAGACACTGCAGATGCAACAACTGGCCAACTACTTCGATGCCGACAAGGCACGTGCCGAGCACGACCGCCTGGTCAACGCCCTAGCCTCGCTGCAGCAGTCCGACGGCGGCTTCACATGGTATGTCTATCCAGGATGCAAGTCGTCGCTCTGGGCCACTGGCGAGGTGCTAGAGCTCATCGGCAACCTGCGCCAACTGGGCTACCAGCCCGCCGACAGCCGCTTGGACCAGATGATGCAGCGTGCTCTAGACTACTATGACAAAGGATATGTAGCCGAGTCGAAGAAGAAGGAGAACAAAAAAGCCATCTTCTCAACCTTCGCCTACACCCGCTCGATGCACGACAACGTGCCGATGAGCAAAGATGCCCGCAAGCTATATAACAACACCATCAAGAAGATGGCCAAGCAATGGGGCAAACTAGAACTCTCGCTCACGAGCAAGGCATTCTATGCTATGACCCTGGAGCGCAGCGGCAAGCACAAGGAGGCTGCACGCATCGCCGAATCGCTGCGACAGTTCGCCTCGGTCAAGCCCGAAATTGGCATGTACTGGGACCAATATCGCAGCCAACGTTGGTTCACGCCGTCACAGGTAGCAGCCACAAGCGTCATTCTGCGTGCCATGAACGCAGCCGACCCGCGTCAGCACGAATTGGATCAGATACGCAAATGGATGATGTTGAGCAAGCGCACCACCGACTGGGGCGGTTCGAGCCTGGCGGCTGATGCTGTGCAGTCGCTTCTGTCGACTGGCAGCCAGTGGATTGAACGTGGCCAGATGCCCATCATCACCATCGACGGCAAGCCTGTAGAACTCGACCGCTTCGATGCCTTTGTGGGTTACAGTCGTCGCGATGTCGATGCCCATGCCGGCAGCCAGTTCAGCATCCAGCGCGCCAGCACCACCACACCCGCATGGGGTGGCATCTACTGGCAGTATAGCCTGCCCATGCAAGATGTACAGGCCGCTAGTGTGCGCGAGGTGAGCATCAGCAAGGAGATTGTCGCCCTCGATGCCGCCGAGCGTCCTACCACCGCAGCCATTCGGGTGGGCGACAAGGTGCGTGTACGCCTCATCATCACCTGCGACCAAGCGATGGACTATGTGCAGATTGCCGATGAGCGCGCCTCGTGCCTCGAACCGGCCGACAAGACCAGCGGTTACCGCTATCAGGAGGGCATTGGCTACTACCGCGAGACCCGCGATAGTGCCACAAACCTGTTTATCGACCGTCTGCCCAAGGGCACACACGTCATCACCTACGATGCGTTTGCCACCGCTCCCGGCACCTTCGCCAGCGGCGTGGCCACCCTGCAGAGCCAACAGGCACCCGAGATGACCGCCCACACAGCCGGCCAGCAACTCGTCATCACGCAATAATATCCCCAAGCCATCCAAGAAAATCGCTACATGGAATTTGGTTCGATGTAGCGATTTTTTGTTTTTTATTGGATAAAAATAGTGCTTAACTGATTTTTTCTTTGTAAATTTGCATTGGATTATCGCCTCTGCATTTTAGAGGCAAGTTTATAATCGACCAACAGTCATCTTAACTGCTTGATTGAATGACTACTGCGACAGTGTCAAAACTATTGTGCATCAAGGTGACAATTTACGCCACACCTCCATCGGGCCCCTCAGCCCGGTGACCCCAAACTATGCCCATCCGGCAACGTATAATTGAGAATCTACTATTCCCGTATACGCACGATTATAAATATCCACATTTTGAGGCATCAAATCTAGTATATACTCACACCCTAATTTAAAGTTAGAATCCATCAATATTGCACTCCCTTTTGGTTGATGAGTACAGTTCAAGACTCCATAACTGATAACAGACGCATTGCAAAAAACACCATCCTTCTCTATGGACGGATGCTTTTAATGCTGTTGATTTCACTTTATACCAGCCGTGTCATACTTCAGACCTTAGGTGTTGTTGATTATGGCTTATATAACGTTGTCGGTGGTGTTATCTCGATGTTTTCATTCATTAACGGAGCACTCAGTGAATCAACAAGGCGGTATCTAACATTTTATCTTGGAAAAGGGAATGAAAGCGAACTCCAAGAGGTATTTAGCGTGGCTGTAATCATTCACTTTTTTACAGCACTTGTAGTTTTAATCCTTGGAGAAACCGTGGGGCTATGGTTTGTCACGCACAAACTTGTTATTCCAACAGAGAGAATGGAGGCGGCACTTTGGGTGTATCACTTTTCAATTGCAGGGTCGATGATAGGTATCGTTTCATCGCCTTATAATGCGGCCGTCGTTGCACATGAAAAAATGGGGGCCTTTGCCTATATCTCCATATTGAATGCTGGATTGAAGTTGGCAATGGTTTTTGCATTGATGGCTATTCCTTTCGACAAGCTCAAGTTTTTTGCTGTTGCAATATTTTTAATTGCCCTTTTAATAAGACTCATCTATGGAAGTTATTGTGGGCGAAATTTCAAAGAAGCACATTTCGTAAGACCTCGCAACAAGAATTTATTTAAAAACATGGTTTCGCTTGGAGGTTGGAGCATGATAGGTATACTTTCTGGCGTTTTGTATTGGCAGGGATTGAGCATTTTACTCAACATATTCTTTGGCCCAGTAATCAATGCCGCAAGAGGTATTGCCCTGCAAGTACAAAGTGCAGTATGGCAATTTGCAACAAATTTTCAAAATGCACTAAATCCACAAATAACCAAGACCTATGCATGCAATCAATTAGATCAAATGCATAATCTGATTATTCGCAGTAGCAAATTCTCGTTCTTATTGCTATACATATTGTGCCTCCCTATAGGAATAGAAACACAATTCATCTTGTCATTATGGCTTGGCATTGTACCAAACTATGCAACAGTATTCATTAACTTTACGCTATGCATTATGGTTGTTGAGTCAATGTCAAACTCTTTGATGATAGCAGCCAATGCGACAGGAAAAGTGAGAATTTATCAAACTGTAGTCAGCGGTCTTCAGTTATCAATTGTTCCTTTAGCTTATATATTTCTCAAGTTAGGAGGCGCGCCATGGTGTCCATTTTTAGTTCATCTCATCATTATGATTGCCGCAATGGCAGCAAGGTTATTCATTGTTTGCCCGCTAATTAAAATGCCAATCAAAAAATTCATCAAGGGGGCAATTATACCAAGCTGTATTGTGTTTTTTGCCTCTTTGCCAATACCGATGATTTTACATTTGACTTGGCGAGGCGGTGCAATAGGATCCTTATTCACAATTACAGTAAGTTTGCTTTGCGCAACGTTTGCAGCATATTTTCTTGGATTATCTTTAGGAGAAAGAGCCTTTGTTCTTGATAAAATGAACGTGTTTATTCACAAGTTTCGTCAGTAAGACGAATTACGCCACCCCTATTACGTACGTATAAGTCAAATTACTTAAAGTTTAGTCTAACGAGGGCTGTGTATAGGAGTATCAATCAATTTCGAAAAACGCATTATCATTAATCTATTGTAACTGATTAAAACTCTATTGTCAGTAATGAAATATAGACTAATCTACGACAACAACGGACAAACTTGTAACCGCTTTTGGGGCTATTTGGATAGCGTCGCTTGGGCTATCTTGAACAAGAAGAAGGTATATATCCTTTATTGGGATCCTAACATCAAATACTACAATCGTCTGAGAAACAGTCCTTACGTATCATTCCCGCTCTACAAAGAATGGCTTGCCAAGCGTTTTGGGGACAAAAAAGCTCAGCAATATGTGTATTGGATTATTGACAACATCTTTTTTCATTGGCTTTTTGCCAACATAAGCTCTATTTTAGGTGTAGTTGAGATTGTAAGAGGATGGTTGACAAGGAATAAAACGGACAACCACTTGCAAGTTGGGCAATTTGTCTATGACCAATTTCTTCCCAATGAAGATATCATAGCCGAAGTCAACACTTCATTCTTCGAAATCAAGAAAGAAGTAGACATAGTCGTAGGAGTTCATATCAGGAAAGGAGATTACAAAGAATGGCATGATGGGAAGTACTATTATAACGATGACATGTATGAAATGTTGATGACACAAATGGAGAGATTATTGTCCCCGCGCAAAGTCAAATTCTTCTTGTCAACTAATGGTCAAGTATCAGAAACAATAACAAGCAAACACGCCACCTTTCGTATTGAGAATGGCATAATGGCTCATGACTTATACGGTCTAAGCAAATGTGACTATATTATGGGACCACCAAGTACATTCTCTAAATGGGCTGCACTAACGGGACATGTCCCTCTGTATCACATATATGACGTAAAGAAGAATCTCGCTTTGAGTGACTTCTCTTACGAAAATTCATTGATACCTTGGACACTGTAACCAATGGATATTCTTTGCTGTACAGACACAAATTTTGTAATTCCGTTAGGAGTGATGCTTTACTCCCTATGCGTCAATGATAATGGGAATGAACTTCATTTTCATATTATCATTGATGATACAGTAACAGAGCAGCAGAAAGAGGAACTGCTCACTGTTGTGACAGGTAAAGGGGATATTAGTTTTTACCTTATCAACATTGAAAACATCAAGAAATTTCTTATTGTTAAAGTTGAAAATTTTCCTATCCCTATTTATTACAGACTACTTGTTGCAAAGATACTCCCTACGACCATACGCAAGATTTTATATCTTGATGCAGACATGATCGTGAGACATAACTTGAGCGAATTATGGAATATGCCTCTTGAAGAAGTTGCTGTTGCTGCCGTACCCAATCAAAGTGACTGCGGGCGGTTTTGGGAAAGATTAAATTATGAGAAATCGATTGGATATTTCAATTCAGGTGTGCTTTTATTGAATCTAGATTATATCAGGACCCATCACTTAACAGACAGTTTTATAGATTATATAAAGAATTATCCAGAGAGGCTTCTTTGTCCAGACCAAGATGTTTTAAATTTTGTTTTAAAAGATAGCAAATTAACATTACCTGTGCGATATAATGCTCAAGAAGGATTTTACAGAGTACCTCCAGAGAATGTATTTGGCAATGTTGATGAGTTTATTGAGGATATCTTGAATCCTTATGTAGTGCACTATACTAAGGACAAACCTTGGGCAAAGGATTGCAAACACCCTTTGAAAAATTTATATTACTACTATAAAGCTTTTACTCCATGGATTGACAATGATTTCATGGAACATTTCAAACATAAAAGAGTAAAAAAATCGCCCATCACAAATGCCAAATTGCTCATATTAAAGACATTGAGCCGTTTGAGAACAAAAAAAAAGTCAGAGATAATTTACAGAAGAATTGATTTGGATCTATAAAAAATGATTTATCACGTAACCTGCAATACAGACGACAACTATTTCCAGCATTGCTGCGCTATGTTATGTTCTTTGTTTGAGAACAATGAGGATAAGAAGTTTTATGTCCATTTATTGACACATGGTCTTGCAAAGAAAAGTGTTTGTTTTTTAAATAACCTTTGTCAGAGATATCAGAACGAACTTACCGTTTACAATGTTGATGAATCAAAACTTGAAGGGGTAAAATTCAGAAAAAATAGACCACTGACTAAAGCTGCATACTATCGGATTCTATTGCCAGAGATTCTAAGTCCAGATATTGACAAAGTGCTCTATCTGGATTGTGATATAATTGTATTGGGCAATGTTAAAGAACTCTATGAGATTGAATTGCACAACTTCGCTCTCGCTGCATGCCAGGATGCATCACCATACACAAATCTTCATAGGCGACAACTGGGATTAGACTTAAAAGGCAAAGCCTTCTGTTCTGGTTTGATGATTATCAACCTTGATTATTGGAGAAAAACTGGAGCAGAAGAAAAACTTATAGAGTACTCAAAACGAGAGAGGGATAAGGTCTATCTGCATGACCAAGATTCTTTGAATTATGTTTTCAAGAACCAATGGTATGCACTTCCTTATAAGTGGGGCGTATCTCCCCTGTCAATTGCAGTACTCGATAATTCGCAAAAGTACTTTGACTATATCGAATATGCATTCGAACCGGGCATAATACATTATGCTAGCCCTGCTAAACCTTGGTTTGATGTCTGGACTCCACAAAGGAAGTACTATATAAAGTACCTAAAACTTTCAGGATTCTCTAATGTGAAAATGTCACATGTTAACACCTCATTTAGATTTCAAACGTGGATTAGCAATCTGAGGTTTTATGCTAGTAAGTATGTACATCCATTTGTTCCCAATATATTAGAACTCGTAATTGTCGATATTGTAAATTTATTTAGAATTGTCTACACGATACTACTTGCACCCAAAAAAATTAACAAGCTGATATTGAACTTGTGGTTGAAAAAGTATTTATAATTATTCTCATAGTTATAATTCACTAGTTTAATGAGGCACTTGACAATAGTATATTACTTGATATTGACCACAACTCTTCAAGTAAATTGATTGAGTAATGATTTGTGGTTGGCTCTATGATAAAAAACACTAAGATACACACGCACTTTGGTTTTATTGATGTTGCTAAAGGACTGGGAATAATCCTAGTAGTTTGTAGTCATGTTTATCACCAACTTATGGATTGGGCTTTACCTTTCTTTATTCCTCTCTTTTTTATTATCAGTGGTTATTGCACGACACGTAAAGTGAGTATTAGTGGTAAGTTTAAGAAACTCATCCTGCCCTATATTCTCTTTACGATTTTATTAATGACAGTCTACCTTGACTTCAAGCCTATAAACTTCATTGGATTTGTTTACTCTCGATGGTGTCTTTTTCCTTTAGGTACCGAATCCAATATTTTATTTTTCCGCATCGGGAACGGCCCTTTATGGTTTCTTACATCAATGTTTGTAGCCTTTATTCTATTTAAACCTCTACAGTCAAATAAAATGCCGTGGCTCATAGTTGCTTGTTATCTAGTGGTTACATACGCATTGTCATTTCTTCCCATTTTATTACCATGGAGTCTAGACACTGCTTTTCTGATGGCAGTATTCATTTTTGTTGGATCGTTCTTTCGTGAGAAAATGCTCATGGAACAAATCTCACTTCCCATTTTCATTGGATTAACAATCATTTATTCTATGCTTACCATCTATTGCGGCAAAATAAATCTATCGGTACGCCTTTATGGGACCTCGCTATTATTCTTATTACCTGCAGCTGTTATAGGCAGTTCTCTGCTTATGAAGTTATCGGTCATAATTGATGGCACACAAATAGGACATATTCTTCAAAGGGTGGGTATCCACTCTCTACCTATATTCTGTATTCAGATGCCGTTCATCCAACTTTTTAGGAGTTTTTTTTCAGCCCTAAATATTGGCATACATCCAGCCATTATTGGTGTTTTTGTTGTTTTTCTAGTTTTATTTGCCACCTATCCCATAGCAATCGTTTTAAACATCATGTTGGATTTCATGAAAAAGCATTTATCAATCCGGCAAACAAGTGAAATTAGATAACTTAAAAAAGGTTGTATTATGTCTGAAATAAGAGCAAACGCTATCGGTCGCATTATATATGACTCTCTTGCACATTGCACCTTTTTTTTGCCCATTCTTATTCATAATATTAAAACTAGAAGAAGGAAATTGCTGCCGTTGTACCAGAAACTTAACTCGAACCAAAAAGAAAGCACAAATGAGCAAGAAAAAAGAATCGCTATCTGAAAATCTCAGGTTTCACAAAGGCAAAGGTTAAGAAGGTCTACAGAACGTTCAAACTTCGTATTTATAACTGCGTTTTGCGCTATTACGAAAGTCGCTATATAACTTCCCTTTAATCATAATGCGGTGGAGGTTCCGTCTAAAGACATTATGAACATATTTAAAATGGTTTTCTCATAACCGAAGAGCCCTAAAAGTATCAATCGATTACTATTACAAGTATGACCTGTAAAATTATTAAAACAAGTATTTTATTATGAGAATATTAGTAACAGGTGGAAATGGCTATGTTGGATGCCATGTCGTGAAGAAACTCTTAGATTTAGGTCACGAGGTGTCGGTTTGTGACATAAGGTTTGATGCAACTGATCCTAGGGCTCGGAAACTGGAGGTAGATATCTTCGATGTGACTAATTGTCTTTACGACAAATTGGGGAAACATGATGTCTGTATTCATTTGGCGTGGCGCAATGGATTCGTACATAATGCTAATACGCAGATGGGCGACTTATCGGCCCATTACAAGTTTCTGACCACAATAATTGATGGAGGGCTGAAACATCTAGCAGTAATGGGAACCATGCATGAGGTTGGTTATTGGGAAGGGGCCATTGATGAATCAACTCCTTGCAATCCGCTTTCGCAGTATGGGATAGCAAAAGATGCCTTGCGAAGATCAATTATGCTCTATTGCAAAGATAAAGATATAGTATTACAATGGATACGAGGTTACTATATCTACGGCGATGATCAACGAAACCATTCTATCTTCGGCAAATTGTTAGAAGCAGAGCAAAATGGGCAAGAAAAATTTCCTTTCACAACCGGCAAGACTAAATATGACTTTATATCTGTCGATGAATTAGCCTCACAAATCGCAGCAGTTATATCACAAACTGAAATCTGCGGCATCATCAATTGCTGTAGTGGAAAAGCTGTAAGCCTTGCAGAGAAGATTGAGGGGTACATCCGAGAAAAAAATCTCCATATTACACTGGATTATGGCAAATATCCAGACCGCCCTTATGATTCACCTATCGTCTATGGGGATGACACTAAAATTAAGCAAATATTAGAGAATCAAAGAAAAGAACATAATGTCTGAGATTAGAGAAAAAACACTAGGTCGCATTCTATATGACACATTTGCACGATGCACCTACTTCTCGCCGATACTTATCCATAACTATAAGTCGCGTAAGAGCAAACTTCTACCGCTATATGCAGCATTAAACTCAAAGAAGACTGAAAAAGCGAATGCTCAAGATAAAATGGTTGTGTTTGTGGTTACACCTGACACTACCTTCAATATGGGACTCGCCGACAGGTTGAGAGGCATTACATCGGTATTTAAAATTTGCAAAGAGCTTTGCGTGCCATTTAAATTGTACTTTAAAGTGCCTAACCTGATTGATTACCTAGAGCCGAATCAATATGATTGGCGGATTGATGATAATGAGATCAGCTATGATACCAATGAGGTCTACCCCTGCACCCTACTGACATTTCATGCCAATCTAAATGATAGGTTGCAAAGTTTTGCTCACAGCAAGATTTTGAAACATTATATTCGCAAGCCATTTCAGCAGATACATGTGCACTCCAACATGGTGGCAGCAGAAAAAGACTACGGCTACTTGTTCAACGAATTGTTTAAACCGACACCATTATTACAAGAACAAATAGACCTCCATCTTCCTAGATTAGGAGGTAAAGGCCATTACTTCGCTATGGTTTTCCGATTTAGGCAGTTACTCGGCGACTTGAGAGATGGAGGGGAAACATTACCTGAGAATCAGCGTGAGTCATATATTTTGCAAGCGGTTAAATGTGTTGAGTGTGAACATGAGAAACACCCTCATGAGACAATCTTAGTAACATCAGATAGTAAAACATTTATTCAACGTATTAATCAATTGTCTTACGTTTACACTCTACCTGGAGAAGTTGTTCATATGGGAGTGACAACTGATGCAGACAAAATGACTTATCTTAAATCATTTTTAGATTATTATATGCTCTCATTTGCACATACTGTCATTTCAATTCGTGACAAAAAAATGTATCACAGTGGTTTTGCACTAAGAGCTGCCATGCTGAATGGAGCAGAATACCGAGAGGTCTGGATGTAAAGGTATGAACAGAACTGGCAGAATAGCTTATCTTGATGCAGTCAAGTTAGTTACCATATATTTGGTCATCTTAGGCCATGTTACACAAATGATGGTGCATGGTTGGAGTGTAGGCGAACACTTGTGGAAACCTATCTATTCATTCCATATGCCATTATTTATGGTTGTAAGCGGTTTTTTTGTAAGCGATCGGATGCTAAAACTATCTTTTGCAAATATGCTCAAGGCAAAAGCGACACAACTATTGCTGCCGGCGTTAACATGCACATTTATCTGCTGCATTTATTTATATTTTGTCAGAGATACAACTAATTTTCGAGATGAGATCATAGGCAATTCTTGGTTTCTTAAAACATTGTTTGTCTATTATGTGCTTTTCTGGCTGCTTAAACAAACAAACTTGAATGATTGGCTGCTATTTTCTCTGTCTAGTATATTTCTATTTCTTATCCCTCAAGGAAGTTCTCTTCAAGTTAATCTTCTTTGGCCCTATTTTTGGAGTGGCTATTTCCTGAAAAAATATCGAGTATTTGAGAGTATTATGGGAAGATGGAGGATTATCGTGGGATTCATTCTGCTTTATATCGTTACATATTCCATTCAGTGGTATTCAGACATACCAAACATCATCACAATTAATCCTGAGTCTCTGCACTCTCAATGGCATTTAATATTATTTCGTTATCTTGTTGCATTCTGCGGTAGTATGTCTATAATATCACTAGTAGCTTTAATATACAACAAATATAATACACAATCTCTTTCAGTTTTGTCAAGATTCGGTAAATACACATTGGGAATATATGTTTTACAAACAATACTAGTTAATAATATTTTTCCAGATACTTTAGCGTGGTATGTTGAAAAGGAATGGTTACTAGACTTGATTGTTGCACCAATGCTTTCTCTTGGTTTCCTCTTTTTGTGTCTTTGCCTAATTCACTTCCTGTCTAAAAGCAAAACACTAGACTTTTTGTTTTTTGGTGGACAATACTATAAAAGATGAGAGTGTGCATGATTACGACGATGACCCCTACGTCGGAAAACATAAGGGGAACATCTGCACTTCCTTATCATTTGTTAGCAGGTCGCGACAAAGATGTGATGGTCGAGATCTATACATTTAATAACAATGACATAACGGATGTTAAAATACGGCAGGTTGAGAAGGAATTGGATGTTATAATACATACTATACCCTTGCCTAAATGGTTTCGCTTTATATTCCGGTATCATTTGCTCTTCATTCGCCTATTTTTAAAATACCCGATTCATCACTATATCAAGGTTCCACAATGGTTTGTTGAAGACATAAAATCCAAAAAGCCAGACTTGATATGGGTTTATGGTGCCGAATGGTCAAGAGTCACTAAACAATTTGTTGGTTTTCAAATAATTCACACATTACCCGATAGTGAGGCGCTTTACTACTATCGCATGTTGGGGCAACGATTTGTTACACGAAATTGGAAAAAGTTTTGGCGTTGTGCCTTAATGTATCCAAAGTTTTTGGCGCTAGAACGAGACTACCATACTGATGATTCTATACAATATCATCTAGTGGGAAAGGAAGATGTGAAGTTCTTGAGAAAGATGTACCCAGGTATACAGGCGCATTTCATCAGGCATCCACACTATGTTGTTGCTGAACGCGGAGCAATTCGGTTCCACCAGCCGAAGATTCGCTTGCTTATTGCGGGACAATATAACCTGTATATGCAGCAAACTGCTGATGAAGTGTTGGAGTATATTCAATGCACAATGCACAATGCACAATACACAATTCGCGACCACTACTCCATCACGTTCTTGGGCAAGGGCTGGGAACGACATGTGGAGGTGCTTCGGAATTTAGGGTTTGAGGTTGAGCATATTAAGTTTGCTCCTGATTATATCGACGAAATTATCAAGCATGATATCCAGGTGACACCCATCACTATTGGCACTGGGACTAAGGGCAAAGTGCTGGACGCGCTGGCAAACGGGCTGTTGGTGCTCGGCACACCATATGCAATGGAGAACATCGCTGTAGAGCATGACACGTCGTGTGTGGTGTGGGAGACACCTGAACAACTAGTTGAAACGCTGATGGATATCCCGACACGAGTTGAACACTACGAGCAGATGGCGCAAGCCGGACGCGAGGCGGTACTGGAGCAACATGATCCTGTGAGAATTGCGAAACAACTGTTTGAAGTTTTACCTCACGCAGATTTAGCGGATGTTTTGATATAGTGACATAATCCTGACATTTTTGACTATATGTGGTTATATCTATTGATTTTTTTAATACCTGTTATCTGGTACTATACTACGATTGACGATGATGTGCAATCGAAGAAGATGCTAGGCATCTTTATTTTTGGACTGGCTTTATTTGTTGGCTTAGCCGATATGTTAGGTGGCTATGATCGGTATATCTATGGCGCAGTATTCGATCAATTGAGCGTTGTTTCTAGATCGGGGGGTGACGTGCTTGAGACCACTGGCTACAAGCTGTACGCCAGCGAGTGGGGATTTCTAATATTCAACCAATTGTTGTCATTCATCACGATAAACCGCTATATCTTTATTTTTGCAGTTACAGTTCTCATTTACACACTGTTGTTTTTCTCAATTAAACAGTATTGTGAGAATTATCCTTTTGCTATTATCATCTTCCTGGGGCTTTGGTTCTTTTTTACTTTCACATATCTGCGTCAGGTTACAGCCGCTACTATTGGCTGGCTAGCCATCCGTTATGCTATCGACCGCAAACCCATCCCTTTTTTCGGCATCATTTTACTCGCATTCAGTTTCCACAATTCCGCTATCATTCTAGCACCGATTTATTTCATTCCTAACAAGGTTTTCTCAAAAGGATTTGTAGTAAGCGTTTTGGTTATCTGCTTCATGATTGGCATGAGCAATATGGTAGGCGGTTTCATGGGGGCTACTGACACTTTTATGGAGGATCAGCGAGTAACAACAATGGCAAACGAAGAAGGAACTTTACGCATCGCATATTTCTTGGAGGCCTTTTTCTTTACAGCTTTTATCTTCCTGAACTACGACTTGTTTGATTCTAGCGACCGCCAACAGACTTTACTCTTGAACATGGCCTTGATTTTCTGTGCTCTATTGTTATTATTTATTCGTTCAGAGAATGGAGGCAGAGTGGGTTGGATATATATAGTTGGTGTTATTACCACAGTCTCATGTATCATTCAGAGAACAGAATTGAAACAACTATATAGTTCCGCTCTAATTGCCCTCATGCTGCTATTGTATATGCGCATCTTCAATGCCTGGCAGATAGGTGATAGCTTGTCTCCATACAAGACATTCCTCACCAATGGACACCGATCACCTGACATTATACACGACAATTATGAGTATGATCCAAAATATGATGAGAATAAATTTTATAAGTTATAGAGCCATCTTAACTGATGCACAATAACGGACGTGTTATCGCAGAAACTATGATCACCGTTTTCACTCCTACATATAATCGTGCACACTTGCTAACACGGCTCTATGAGAGTTTGTGCAAGCAGACATACAAGGACTTTGAGTGGATCATTGTGGATGACGGGAGTACAGACCAAACAGAATCATTAATTAAGAATTTAGAATTTAGAATTAAAACTGATTTTTTGAATGACAATTCCGACTTTAAGGGTTTAGGTGGGATACGTTACATCCGCCAGGCCAACGGGGGAAAGCATCGGGCGATTAATTGTGGGGTGCAGGAAGCACGGGGTGATTTATTTTTTATTGTGGATAGTGATGATCTGTTGCCTCCTCAGGCCCTGGAGACCATAGCCAAACATTACCAACAGATATGCTTAGATAATCGCTTCGCAGGAGTGAGTGGGTTGCGGTGCTATGATGATGGGAAAAAGGTTGGTGGCGAGCAACCCTTTGGAGTCATCGATTGCAACGCATTGGACATTCGCTACAAGCATCACATTAAAGGAGACTTGGCTGAGGTGTTTCGAACAGTGGTATTGCGTGAGTTCCCTTTCCCCGAATTTGACGGCGAAAAGTTTTGCCCAGAGGCACTTGTATGGAACCGTATAGCACAGAAATATATCTTGCGGTATTTTTATGAGAACGTTTATGAGTGCGAGTATCAGGAGGGAGGATTGACCGACCGGATTGTGAAGGTGCGGATGCAGAGCCCAATGGCTTCGACGACATGCTACCAAGAGATGGTCTCGTACGACATTCCGCTGAAGGAGAAGATAAAGGCTGCCATCAACTACTGGCGGTTTGCAGCCTGCCTACCCAATGGTGCCAAGGCTCCAAGACTCGCATGGTACTGGCGCTGGTGCCAACCTGCCGGTTTACTCATGCACCTACGCGACTCTCGATTATGAAGATATTGCACATTATCACGTCACTAAGAACTGGGGGCGCGGAGCACTTGATGGTGGATCTGCTGCCACGACTGCGCGGGCTGGGCAATGAGGTGGAATTGCTGGTGTTCGATGGGCAACAGACACCATTCTACGAACAACTGGAAGCAACTGGCATTCTTATCTTCAGCCTGAGCATGGGCGGCAATGTGTATCATCCACGTAATCTGTGGCGACTGACCAAGTTTTTGCACAAGCACCATTATGATATCGTTCATACCCACAATACTGCATGCCAACTCTTTGCTCCACTAGCGAAGATTCTATCTGGAAACCATGCACGCCTTGTGACCACTGAACATAATGCCACCAATCGCCGTCGTAACAAGTGGTGGCTGAAGCCCATCGATAAATGGATGTACAGCCGATACGACAAAATAATCTGCATTGCAGACCAGACTTACGACAATCTCACGGCTTACATTGGCAAAAAGAATAATATCAACACCATTTATAATGGGGTAGAGACGCATCGCTTTGTACGCCCAGTCAAAGATATTACTGGACAGTCTGAATATGTCATTACAATGATAGCCGCTTTCCGTGAGCAAAAGGATCAAGATACTCTCATCCGCGCAATGACGCTATTGCCAAAGCAATACCATCTGCAATTGGTGGGTGATGGGCCGCGCCGCCCCTTGCTAGAAGAATTGGCGACAAAGCAAGGAGTAGCAGATCGAGTGACATTTCTAGGCATCCGCACGGACATTCCTGAGATTATGGAGGCAAGTGATGTGATGGTACTTTCGTCGCATTGGGAAGGGCTATCACTGTCAAGCATCGAAGGGATGGCTAGCGGACGACCGTTCATTGCGAGCGAGGTGGATGGACTGCGCGAGGTGGTGGCGGGTTATGGACTACTGTTCCCTAAGGGCGATGCACAAGCGTTGGCATCGACTATCAGCGGGCTGTGCGAAGATCCAAAACGCTACCGGCAGGTTGCCCAGCATTGCCAAGAACGCGCACAAGAGTTTGACATCAGTGTAATGGCAGAGCAATATGACAATCTTTATCTGACTGATTTACAAGGGCATCAGATTATTTTTACACAAATAATGAATTTTCTATCACAATATGTGTGAGTTGCCAAAAGATGTATAAAACATATTTCAAAAGATTATTGGATTTTTCAATTGCGTTAGTCGCTCTGCTATGCTTGTCGCCGTTGCTGCTGGTGGTGACGGTGTGGCTGCACATCGCCAACAAAGGTGCTGGGGCGTTTTTCTTTCAAGATCGACCTGGGCTTCATGGCAAAATATTCAAGATAGTGAAGTTCAAGACGATGAATGAGGAACGTGATATCAACGGCAACTTGCTGCCAGATATGCAACGTATCACACCTGTTGGGCGTTTTGTACGCAACACCAGCCTTGACGAACTCCCGCAATTGTGGAATGTCCTTAAAGGTGATATGTCGCTGATTGGTCCCCGCCCTCTTTTAGTCAAATATCTTTCCCTCTATTCTTCAGAACAAATGCGACGACACGAGGTCCGGCCTGGCATCACGGGTTGGGCCCAGTGTCATGGCCGTAACACACTAACATGGACTGAAAAATTCAAACTAGATGTGTGGTATGTGGATCATTGCTCGTTTAAAACTGATGTTGAAGTTATCCTCACAACCATCAAGAAAGTGCTGAAGCACGAGGGAATCTCGCAAGAAGGTGGAGCGAACCAAAAATTCACCATGGAACCATTTAACGGATATAACTAATCATAATTACAGATCAAAGTATTCACATTTAGAAATTTTAACGGGACACTAATGATATGAAACATAAAACTATTATTGTAATTGGCGCTACAGGCAATCTTGGAGCCTACATTTCAATGCAACTAAAGAATGATGGTTATGATGTTATTGCTGTAGGCAACCGCAAATCAGATAATGGTTTCTTTGCAGCACATGACATGAGATACATTTCAATGGACATTCGCAACAAAGATGAATTTCAAAAATTACCACAAGAGAACATTTATGGGGTAGCACATTTTGCAGGTTCTCTACCATCAAGATATGCGTTTGATCCACAAGAACTCATCGATAGTGTAACCAAAGGTACGCTTAATGTTCTGGAATATATGCGTAAAACAGGCTGTGAACGAATTGTATTCCCTCAATCACCTCACGATATCAGTGGTTATCTCCAAGAAGGCAAACCGCTATCGCCTGATCTTCCTCGTAGATTCCCATTGACGGGAGACCATTCTGTTTATGTCATTGCTAAAAATGCAGCATGCGACTTAATAGAGCACTACCACGCGCAGTTTGGTTTCAAGCGTTACATATTGCGTTTCTTCACCATCTACCAATATCACCCTAACGCATATCATTACACTGACTTCAAACGCCGCATGATGCCTTATCGCATGCTAATGGAACGTGCCATGAATAGTCTTCCTATTGAGATCTGGGGAGACGCATCTATTTGTAAGGAGATAGTTTATGTCAAGGACTTGGCACGATTAGTCTCTATCTGTATGAGTTCCAGCCAAGATGGCGGTTTTTATAATGTTGGTAACGGTTGGCAAGTATCATTAGATGAACAAATACATGGCATTATTGAAGTGTTTTCGCCAGATGGCAACCGTTCAGAGATCATCTATTGTCCTGAGAAACCAAATCCACGCTATACGGCAATGGACATAACTAAATTGGAACAAGACTTTGGTTACAAGCCACAGTACTCATACCTGGATCAGTTGCGTGATTTCAAGCACGAGATGGAAACCGAACCTTTTGCGCAATTGTGGGGTACGAAAGGAGACTATTCAATTGACACGAACAACTAAATAATTAGAATGCCAAAGGTTTCTATTATATTACCAGTATACAATTGTGCACAGTTTATCAGCACTTGTCTTGAGAGTATAATTGCGCAATCTTTCACAGAATGGGAATGTATCATTGTTAACGATGGTTCAACAGACGATACAGAGAGAATCTGTAAATACTATGCAGATAGGGACTCTCGTTTCATAATCGCTCAACAGACAAACCTAGGAGCTCCTACAGCTCGAAATGCAGGGCTGGAAATTGCAAGAGGTAAATATATTGGTTTTTTGGATAGTGATGACTTTATCCATCCTGAGATGTATCACATCCTAGTTGACCAAATCGATAAAACAGGTGCAGACCTGGTACTTTGTGAATATACAAGATCTGAACAACAAAAAATTTCTTTTTCTACCCTAAGCAGAGACTTAGATACCCATTTCTTCAACCGCGAACAAATTTTTAAATACTGGTTCCAACAATCCAACAATTTGGATATGTGGGTAGTTTGGAATAAGTTGTACAAACGTGAAATTATAGCTAACGAAAGATTCGCAAATATCACACTTGGAGAAGATCAAGACTTCAACTTTCGCATCTATCTTAAGTGTAAACTTGCAGTTATGATTAATGCAACTCTTTATAATTGGCATCTGCGTAATGGTTCTGTAACTAGAAAAAATGGTGCACCTATTCCAGTACAATCGAGATTCCAAAATCTACAAAAACTTGTTGAATTTCAGAACTATTCTGACAGAATGACTATTCGAGAACAAGGATACTACTATTCAAGAGTTATGAAGAATATCCTTTATTGTAGGGATGTTGCTAATGATCACACATTAATAAAAACATCTTTAAAAAAACTATATCGTCAATTCATGAAGAAATATTTCCTGAATATGACAATATCTCCATTAGAGAAGACCGCAATTATATTATTCTATTCATTTCCTTTAGCATTTCATAAATATGCAAATTAACCTAGCATTGCCCCCTGATAAATAATGATTACTTTCTATAAGCCCTTATTCACACCCTGTTTTATTATTGACGAAGAAGAACTTGACAAATCATTAAGCCGATTTGCCAGCGCCTTGACGGAGCAATTCCCTCGCAGCATTCCTTCACTTTCGGTCAAAACCAATTCACTGCCCTATCTCCTGCAGGTGGCACGTGAACACGGCTATTATGCCGAAGTGGTCTCGGCCGATGAATACGAACTGGCTCTGAAATGTGGTTTCAGCAAGGAGCATATTGTATATAATGGTCCTATGAAGTCACGCGACACTTTCTTGGATGCCATGGAGCATGGCGCGCTGGTCAATATCGAGACATTTCGTGAAATTGAGTGGTTAGCAAGTCTGAATACAAGCAAATCATACTCTGTTGGAATCCGAATGAATGTGAATATCTCTCAAATCTCACACGAAGACGAGAACCATGAGGAGGATAATAGCCGTTTTGGGTTCTCGACTGAGTCTGGTGACTTTGCTGTAGCGGTCAGGCAGATTCTAGAGATGCCACATATCAAGCTAAACCGTCTGCATATACACCGAACATCACGCACTCGCAGTCTGCGGTTCTACGAGCGACTGATTGACTATGCCCTAACCCAAGCTGAACGTCTTGAGTTAAAACTTGATCACCTTGACATCGGTGGCGGCTATTATGGGATGATGCATGACAAACCGGACTATCACGACTATAGCGCTACATTCAAGAAAGCCGTTGAACGCCATCGCCCTGCCGACTCACTTACCATAATCATTGAACCAGGGAACGCCATCGTGGCATCGTGTTTCTCGTTCGTAACCGAGGTGATTGATGTCAAGCACCATGATGGTGCTAGTTATGTGACCATCGACGGGTCGCGTATCGATGTCGACCCGCTATTTCACAAGACTGACTATTTTAAGCAATTTATCTATGCTGCCCCCAATGGTCTAGAGGTGGCAAAGCAGGTTGTAGGAGGCTGCACCTGCCTAGAATTTGACCGACTGATGACTTTAGAAAACCAGCGTGCTTTGCAAGTGGGTGATCGTATTGTCATTGAACGCGTTGGCGCATATACCCTTTGCTTGACCCCGCTTTTCATTCGCTACTGGCCAGCAGTGTATGCCTCGCGAAATGGCAAATTACGACTCGTGCGAGAGCGATGGACCTTTAACAAGATTTTGTAAGTATCATTGAATTATGAACAACAATATCCTTTTTTGCAGTGCAGGGCGTAGGACCCGGCTTCTTTGGAACTTCCGTGAGTCGCTTGAACCAAGTGACAAAGTAATTGCAACCGACCGACAAGCGACTGCACCAGCATTATATGCAGCTGACGTGCGTTATTTGGTGCCTCGCATCGATGACCCGAGTTATATCGACCGCGTGATGGGAATCTGCCATAAAGAGCAAGTAAAGGCAATCACTACATTGATTGACCCCGAGATTGAGATTCTGGCAAAGAATCGTCAACGCTTTTTAGACGAAGGCATCTTGCCACTGTGCCCATCGGCCGAGACCGCGCATTTGTGCTTCGACAAATATGCATTGTTTGAACACTTGCGCGACCACGGCATCCGCACGGTGCTGACCTACGACACGCTTGAAAACTTTGAGGATGGTTTTTATCAAGGTGAAATCTCGTTCCCAGTATTTATCAAACCTCGTACAGGCAGCGGCAGCGTGGGCATCCACAAAGTGGAAAACATGAAAGAATTAAAGGCATTCATTGACGAGGGTATGTATAACTATATCATCCAAGAATTCATGGACTGTAAGGAATGCGTAGACTGTGATGCCGACGTATATATCGACACAATCTCCCACCGCCCAGTCTCGGCTTTCTCAAAGCATAAACTAGAGATGCGCATTGGTGGAGCCAGCAAGACCATCTCGTACAAGGACGAACGATTGATTGCATTTATCAAGGAAATTTGTCAAGTGCTGGAATTTAACGGTCCAGTTGACATGGACTTCTGGTTGCGAGACGACCAGTATTACTTAAGCGAAATAAATCCCCGCTTCGGCGGTGCCTACCTGCATGCCTATGGTGCCGGTGTCAACTTTGTACCTCTTATTGTTAACAACATCAACGGCATCGAGAACGCAGAATGCTTCGACAACTATGAGGAGGATGTAGTGATGATGATGTATGATGATGTGGTAATTGTAAACAAGAGTGACTTAGCATAGTTTAGTTTAGTTTATGCCATTACACTATTTTTTAGAATATCTCAAAAAATGCCAAGAATATCTTGCTGCTATCCACAAAGATGAAGCATTGTCTTGGCCATTCCTATGGATTGACTCAATTTGGTCATTCATAATCTATGGATGCACAATTAGGCAATACCGCTATGGACATTTTTATCGATTGCGCCACTTTGAACGACGAAGAGTGGTTACTACACGTAAATATTTTAAATTAATCGCAATAAATGATAAGCAATCGATTCACTGGCTAGAGAATAAACGAGACTTTAATAAAATGTTCTCACACTTTGTTCACCGTGATTGGCTTGAATCAAGTTCAATGTCGTTTGAAAGTTTTAAGGCACTTTACATGTGTTCTGAAAGACTTTTTATCAAACCAATTGAAGGCACCGAAGGAAAGGGTATTAGAATCCTAGACTGTGCAAGTACTAGCATAAATCAAATAAGAGAAATGTTTGAGTCTCTTAAAGGAACCAATTGTATAATTGAAAAAGCAGTCCTACAGCACCCGCAAATGGAATTCAACACAAAAGCTGTAAATACAATACGCGTTTTATCAATTATGGACAAAGCGACACAGGAAGTAACTGTTTTCAAGACAGTCATCCGCATTGGCAATAAAGATGCACTAGTCGACAATTATCACCAAGGTGGGTGCGTATATGATATTGACATCAATTCTGGGCGTATCTGTTCGTCAGGAATCTCTATTAGTGGAGAGACTAAAGTTTTCCACCATGGCACTGATATTTGTATGCTTGGCTATCAAATTCCCAATTGGGATATGGTCATTGATAGTTGCATGAAGGCACACAAGTTGCTTCCCAGTTGTAGATATATTGCTTGGGATGTTGCAATCTTAAACGAAGGTGTTGAATTAATTGAAGGTAATCACAGAGGAGACTACGATATGATTGAATTTGTAGGTTGTGGAAAATGGTGGCCTTTCCTAAAACAATATCTATAACACAAGAGGTTAATTATCGTAGCTCAGGACATCGTTGACACTTTTGTATTCCTTAGAAAGGGTGTAGACGCATTCCTTAGAGCTAAATGTATAAAATATTTGGACCCCCTAGGGGGTCGCGCCGCTAAGGCGACGCATGTATCACGAGTTCGTTGACATTTTGTACTATATTTGAGGCATTATGAACTCCACAGATTGTTTGACCATTCCGTCCAGGCAAATCAGCAATTGATGCTCATTGATCAACAGGATGGCCTTG
>Ga0256407_10004733_pt1 | contig 22414 bp, 22 predicted proteins | sample RumenRJG_04DNA_FD_193489 | JGI IMG/M metagenome (GOLD analysis project Ga0256407, IMG submission 193489) | Bovine rumen microbial communities from Lethbridge, Alberta, Canada - RJG_04 | ecosystem: Host-associated > Mammals > Digestive system > Stomach > Rumen | place: Canada: Alberta... | reverse complement strand
CCATAGTTAGCAGTGGCGAGTCCACCAAATACATGAGGAGGATACTCCCATCCAAACATTAATACTTTCATAGTCGTCCCTCCTTATTTTTGATATGAATACTTATCCAACAACTGGAGCGTGCGCAAGATCTCTGCCACATTCATGGCAAACGACATGGCACCGCGACCGTGGAACGGTGGGTTTCCATCGAACAACTCACTGATGGTGCCGATAGCATGATAGTCAATCTCATCCTCATAGCCCACAAGCTGACGTTCAACAAAGCTCAAACGGCTACGCTTGTAGAGTTTCAAGCAGGCTTCCATATAGAAGCCACCGAGCCAAGGCCAAGCCGTACCCTGATGGTAGGCATAGTCGCGTTGGGTTTGTGGACCGACGTACATGGGATTGTAACCACCGCTCTTCGGTGACAGCGAGCGCAATCCCTTCGGAGTGAGGAGTTCACGTGTACAGATATCCACCACGCTCTTCATCTGCTGCTGATTTAGCGGCGAGTAGTCGAGAGCCACAGCAAAAATCTGATTAGGACGAACGCTCCAATCCATCATGTTCCCATCCACATAGTCAAGCAGATACCCATATTCATTGACAAAGGTCTCTACGAATGACTGTTTTGCAAGTTCGGCACGCTTCTCAAGTTCCTCTGCCTCCTTAGCCTTACCTAACTGTGCCTTCATGGCCGCACAGAATTTAAGAGCATTATACCAGAGTGCATTGAACTCTACAATATAACCAGAACGCGGCACGACAGGGCGACCATTAGCCGTGGAGTTCATCCATGTAATGGCACGATCGCGGCCATTAGAATAAAGCAGCCCGTTCTCATCGAGACGGAGATTGGGATGACCACCTTTAATTATGTAGGCTACAATATCGCTGACGAGCTTGCCATACATCTTATAACCGTCATCAATTCCCACATCCTTTACATACTGCTGAATAGCCCAAATAGCCCAAAGAGGCACATCAGGTTGCTCAATCTCATAAATCTTCACCGAGAGCGGTTTCTCCTCCATAAACTCGCGAAGTCCTTTCTCAGCGGTTTTCATCACATGTTCAAAGTAGTCACGTTCACCAATAGCCAATGTAAGACCAGGCAAAGCAATAAACGTATCGCGGGCACGAGCCTTAAACCAAGGATAACCGGCCAACAAGTAACGGTCGTCGTTCTCGTCGATTTGAGCCGACTTGCCGCTGCGACGGTCACGGAAATGGAACTGGTGAGCAGCTGTCACCAAACAATGATAGAAATTGTCACGCGGTGCACGGAGACCTACCTCATCCTCAAACAATTTCTTCAACGAAGAAGCCTTAATCTGAGAAGTCGAGCCAGAGAATATTATGCTCTCGCCTTTCTTAATTGGCATCTCAAAATAGCCGGGCACATAGAGATCCTCATTAGATGCATAGCCACGCTCCTGCTCTTTAGGATATTCGATACCACGATACCAGTCAGGCTGGAAAACAAACTCATTCTTCTTAGAGAACTGCATATAGAGGTCGGGGTAGCCAGCATACATACAAGTCCTAATACCGCCATCTACCGTTGAATAATCTCGACTGGCAGTGGCATTTTCATGTGTGAACTGACGCACTGAGCGGAATGCCAGGAAGGGACGGAAACGCAACGTAGTAGCAGAATGTGCATCTACCAATGTATAGCGTATGAGAATACGATCCTCATAGGCTTGGAAGATAACTTCCTTTTTCAACACTACGCCACCCACACGATATGTGGTCGTCGGTACGAGGCTGGCATCAAACTCTCTAATGTACTTGTGTCCGTTAGGACTGAACGTGTTGCCCTGATACTTGTGTAGTCCCAGATTGAATTCGGCTCCATGCTGAATGACCGTACAATCGAGTGATGAAAGAAGCACATGGTTCTCGTCATCAAGCTCGGGTACGGGAACAACCAGCAGACCATGGTACTTGCGCGTATTACAGTCCACTAGTGTAGAACTGCTATAGGCACCAGAACGATTGGTTCGGAGTAATTCACGACGGAGACTTTCCTGTAAGTTAGTCATCACGGCTTTTTCTAATCGTAAATAGCTCATAGTTCCTGTCTAAAGGTATTTAATTATTGTAATACTAGTCTTTAATTCCCCAAAGGTAGGCATTTTTGTTCAGTCAACAAAAGAAATCTGCCGATTTAACAAAAATTTAAACAAAAAAGGCACGTCACAAGGACCTGCCTTACATATTATTCCGGAATGAGGAAATTTATCACTTCCTGTTCAACGTTAATCCGATAAGGGCCAACAGGTGTCTTCATCAGTCGCCCATCGATACCAACCATAGCATGTTTAGCATGCTCTACCAATACCTCGCGAGTACGATATGGGTGCACACTACGATGATTGAGGAAACGCCCTGTGACAAGAAGCCAGATGCCCTCAATAAGTTGCACGACCTCTGGATGATATACCACAGAAACGTCAAGCATACCATTATAGGGAACTGCATTCGGTGTCTGTCCATAACCAGGTCCACTTCCTATACACATCGTCATCACCTTCCGGTCTATAATGTCGCTATTAATTTTCAACTTCATCTTGTACTCCATCCGATGGAAGAGCATCACAAAAAGAGATGATATAAAAGATAAGGTACGCGAGCCAAAGAGACGACGCGTCTGACGACGCAAGTTCATAATGTCGGCAGTCATACCAATATTAACGCAGTTTAGGAAATAGCGATGGCATCTCTCCCCCCGTGCGTTTATATAGCGTATGCAACCAAGGTCAACCTTGCGAACCCGATACTTCAAAAGCCAATCTACAGTTTGGGCAATATCATCCTCATCGAACTCCCAAAAACGGGCAAAATCATTCATTACACCATTGGGAATCACCCCAAGTGCGATGCTGTCCCTAACATCTTTCTCTTCCATCATCAAGCAGTTCACTGCATCATTCAGCGCAGAGTCACCACCCACGACGATGATGGTCTTATAACCATTAGAAATCATCATCTTAATCAGTCGCTCCACACTGTCACTAGTCTCACTTTGCACAAAGTCGTAAGCCACTTTGCGCTCATCGAGCACCCGCTGTATCTTTTCCCAGCGTTTACGTTTTTTCGTGATGCCTGCCTTTGGGCAATAGAGGATACCCCATTTTCCTATTTCCATCGCTTTCATTTGCTACTTATCATCATTCTGCCTGCAAAAATAATAAAAAAATGCCATCCTACAAAACTGGATGGCATTTTTCTTGCATAAACCATATCGGTACATTACAAGTAAGACTGGATCGCCTTGATTTTTTCATCCATCGAGAGAGTCGCAGAGATCCAGTGAATAGTAAAGCCACGACGTTCCATGCCACGAAACCAAGTCATCTGCCTTTTGGCAAATTGGTGGATTGCAATCTCTAATCGCTGAAACATTTCTTCGTATGATGTCCGTCCCATCAAATATTCCGTAATGAACTTATACTCCAAACCATAATAAATTAAATCCTCCGCAGAGATACCTTCATCAAGAAGGGCTCTCACTTCATCCACCATACCTTCTTCAAGGCGAGCTTTAAGACGACGGGTAATTTTTTCGCGACGAAGATCGCGATTAATATCAATACCGATAATGACACTATCAACAGATGGCAATTCACGGCGTGGTGTCGGATGCTCCAAATTATAGGTTTCAATCTCTATAGCCCGGATGGCACGCTGGCACGAATCCACATCTGTCGTATTATGCATATTAGAGCCTGTCTTTATCTTAATATCTGTCAGCATCTGAGTCAATTCATCAAGGCTCTTCCCTTCAAGACTACAACGCAGTTCCTGATTCTGAGGCACAGGCGAGAGTTTATATCCTTTCAATACAGCCTCAATATAGAGACCAGTTCCACCACAAAGTATAGGTACTGCTCCCCTTTCTTGTATTTGCTGGTATGCATCAAAAAAGTCTTGTTGATATTCAAAAAGATTGTATTTTGTCCCAGGTTCTCTAATATCAATCAAATGATATGGCACCTGACGACCATCAACTGTATAGTCTGCTAAATCCTTTCCTGTACCAATGTCCATCCGACGATACACCTGACGTGAATCAGCCGAGATAATCTCTCCGCCGATCATCGCAGCCAAACACGCAGCAACAGGCGTCTTACCAGAAGCTGTTGGTCCTAAAATGGTAATCATCCGCTTCATGATGCAAAGATAAACAAAAAAAGCCGTCCGACAAAATCGGACGGCCATTATTTTCAATATAAGCTGTAAACTCTATTATTTCAGCTCAGCGAGGTACTTAATGGTGCGAACCATCTGAGAAGTGTAAGAGTTCTCATTGTCGTACCAAGAAACAACCTGTACCTGATAAGTATCATCGTCGATCTTGCTTACCATTGTCTGAGTAGCGTCGAACAGTGAACCGAATTTCATACCGATGATGTCGCTTGAAACAATCTGATCCTCAGTGTAACCGAAGCTCTCTGTACCAGCAGCCTTCATAGCAGCGTTGATACCCTCCTTAGTGATGTCCTTACCCTTAACCACTGCAACGAGGATAGTAGTAGAACCTGTAGGAGTCGGAACGCGCTGTGCAGAACCAATCAGCTTACCGTTCAGTTCGGGGATAACCAGACCGATAGCCTTGGCAGCACCTGTTGAGTTAGGAACGATGTTCTGAGCACCTGCACGGCTACGACGGAGATCACCCTTGCGCTGAGGACCATCGAGAATCATCTGATCGCCAGTGTAAGCGTGGATGGTTGACATGATACCAGAAACGATAGGAGCATAACCATTCAGAGCGGCAGCCATAGGAGCCAAGCAGTTGGTTGTGCAAGAAGCTGCAGAGATAACAGTATCAGCCGGAGTCAGGGTCTTGTGGTTTACATTGTAAACGATGGTGGGCAGGTCATTGCCAGCAGGAGCTGAAATCACAACCTTCTTGGCACCAGCCTGGATGTGAGCAGAAGCCTTCTCCTTAGATGTGTAGAAACCTGTGCACTCGAGAACGACGTCAACGTTCAACTCACCCCAAGGAAGCTCAGCTGCATTGGGCTTTGCATAGATGGTAATCTCCTTACCGTCAACGATGATTGAGTTCTCTGTAGCCTCTACAGTGTGCTTGTTCTCACCGAACTTGCCAGCGAAACCACCCTGAGCGGTATCATACTTCAGCAGGTGAGCGAGCATCTTAGGACTTGTCAAGTCATTAATAGCTACTACTTCATAACCTTCAGCCTCGAACATCTGACGGAAAGCGAGGCGACCGATACGGCCAAAACCGTTAATTGCTACTTTTGTCATTTTACATTAAATATTTAAAGGGTTTATACCTAAATTTACTAACTTTTAGTGCCCATAAAGCACTTTTTTTGGTTTTCGGCTACAAAGTTACAATTTTTTTCCTAAATTTGCACCCAAAATCTATCTTAATTAAGATTAAACATCAGAAATAAAACATTAAAGATTTAAAAATCTGATATGCTAATTCTGAGATTGCAAAATGCAGATTACAATTCACACATTAAACATTAAAACTTTTTAGATTATGGGATTTATTAAAGAATTCAAGGAGTTTGCCGTTAAGGGCAATGTAATGGACATGGCTGTCGGTGTAATCATCGGTGGTGCCTTCGGAAAGATCGTCACTTCACTCGTGGACAATGTTCTTATGCCAATTATCGGAACATTGACTGGTGGCATTGATTTCTCCAATCTTGCCATTACTGTAGGCGAAGCCAACATCCAGTATGGTCTCTTCATCCAAAACATCATTGACTTTATCATTGTTGCTTTCTGCATATTCCTCATGCTGAAGGGTATCAACAAACTGAACCGTAAAAAGGAAGAGACTGCAGAACCCGCAGCTCCTGCAGGTCCCACTCAAGAAGAGCTTCTCGCTGAGATTCGTGACTTGTTAAAGAACAAGTAAGGGGCGTATTACTTAACAAAGAAGCCTGCATCACTCTATTCTGATGCAGGCTTCTTTGTTACAAATCTCTTTCTATATAGGTGAATGTCGTGTCACCAATGTGGAATACTGTATTGTGATAGAGCCATACACCTTTTCCTACAGGGAGAGGCTTCTCACCTACAATAACGCCATCCTCCAAAGCGGTCATACGAGGAGCATCACCAACCATTCGGATCTCACATTGCACAGGAGCTACCAGTCCCTTTATATCCCATGACATCTGTAAAGAGCAATCAATGGATTTACCAATAGTAACCACCTGCTGTGGATCATTAAGGAACCACTTAAATAATGCAATATCCATTTCTTTCATTGCCCCCTTGACATTCAGGAAATAGCGTTCTGACTTAGGAGCCATCTCAGCTACGGAGACTGCCAGGCCTACAGCAAAGAAGATACAACTTATAAGCAGAAGGACACGAATGTCAACCAAAGCCGTTCCATTAATCAAAAACGACCACATATACATGGACAACACGCCTAAGACCATAGTTATAAGCATCACATATTTCTTCAGTCGCACCCGCGTCCATATTGTAGCGCAACAGGCAATCAGCAACGCCATTAACGACCAAGGGATCCAATCCACGAAAGCAGAATAAGTTCCCATTTTAAATGCCAACACAATATATCTAAAGAAATAGAAGAGGAAATAAGAACCTATTGCACCAATTATAGCACGAAGGAGTAATGTCAACAATCGGCGCTTTACCTCTTGGCGTCGAACAGCATTCATAGCCAACACCAACGTTAAGAAAAAGCCCATAAAAAGTCCCAACTCTGGCATTTGATCCACTCCACTGACCGCATTATTAAAAACAGCAGAATTACCAACTTCTGCAATACGCGGTTCCATCATCTGAGCAATTAGAGTTTCAGGTGTTGAATGTAAATCCGTAACATATAACATATAGAACACCCATGAGAAAACGGCAGCAACAATCGCAATCAGTATCCATTTCATGTAAAATGAAGCATTCTTTGGATCAAACAAATTCTTATAATTATAATAATGTGAGCCATGCTTACAATGCTTTCCATGTTCCGGACAATGATAGCCGATTTCGTCCCAACAACTTTTATGCATGACATGTTCACACTTCACAACGACCTCTTCGTCTTCCTGAAATGGAGCCTTACAGAAATAACATGATTCACCAACGACAACATTTCCGACACTCATACTGCCACTGACATACTTAACAACATATTTTTTCTTAAATATGTGATAGCGAATAACAGGAATCAAGAATTGGAAGACAAGATAGACAAGCAAAAGAGCTAAAAGCCCTAGACTTATTCCTTGAACAAACATCCAGATATCGCCTGGATCATCTACAATCACAGGGTTATATGCAGTACCAAGAAATATATTCGTTGTGGCTGAACCAACCATACTATCTGTCGCATTAGAATAAATTTCTATACGCAATTTATACGGAACACCACGATACACTTTACCAGAAGGATTCTCAAAGTCAAATTCATTTGCAACAATCACGCCACCTTCAGGTTTTATAATCTGCCCCTTAAGATCCATCCAACTAAACTTATTCATATAGAGTCCCCCGGTATTCTTACAGAGAACCTTCAATACGCTCTCAGCTTGATTGCCACTTGATTCTGCTGTAGGGCGCTTCATTGATACAGCATTTACCACAAAATGTTTGTTCTTGATCGAATCGGCATTCACCAACGTCTCTTGTAGTTCAAAATGCTTGGAGTCGATTGGCTCGTCATTATTTCCATATACTTTCTCATCCGAGAATATGACCATTGCCATCCTTTTCGCATCTGCCCATACTCCGTATTGATCCTCCATTTCGTGTTTCTTCAGCAAAATAGAACGATAGAGATAGGTATATTCATCTGGGTGCGACTTAAAATAAGTATCCAAAACATAGTCTGTCACTTCCATCGTTTCGGTCAAATTCTGGCCATACATAAACGAAACAAAGAGGCTACTGTGAGTAAAAACAGCCTGCATTTCAATGATTGCATCCCGTATTTCATTAATTGTATATTGGGGTAAAGCCAGGTCAACAAGTGCCAGCACCTTTATATGCCGTCTGGCAACTTCTTCACCTTCCGTATTCTTCACTGCTACCAATCGAGGTGCATACTTATGATTTTCCCACAAGCGTCCGACGCTTTCTGTTGTCTTTATCGTCACGACACTATCTCTAAAAGCATAGGGGCCAATATCTTTATTCATCCCCGTAAAAACCTGGAAGAACTTTCTATCTTGAGAGAACTTGACACCAAGCACTTTCATTGCTTCTTTCTCACTTTGTTCTCCATCAATACTCTCAGTACTGAAAATCTCATCTATATTTGCTTCGGCGGCATCATCATCTTCACATCCAAAGATTCCCACCAAGGCAATTGCCATCAAGAAATATCGAAACACGTTTGTCAATCTCATATCATTATCGATTATATGGTAGGATACTTAGTACCCTGACCTTGATTATCCATCATTTTCTTATACTTGCTAAGGTTTTTCACCTTATCACGATATGCCTTAAACTTGGCAAAGGCCAAATTAAAGAACATCAGAATGATTGCCACAGCAGCTACCCCCAACACGTAATCCTTAATTCTTTGGAAGAAAGGCTTATATTCCAATGCTTGAACCTTTTCCGAGACGCTCTTCATGACAACGTATTGCTCGTCTAAGACCTTCATTCTCTTCGACAAAACAGGTACGACTTCACAAGAAGCTTTCGCCTGATCGTAGTTTGTCTGCAATTCCGTAAAGACGATTTGCTCCTTCGCCTTCAATTTCTCAAGTTGTGGAGCAAGATTCTTTAAAAGCGATAATTTATAAGCTTTCTGATAAAGATTCTTATATACCGCTACTTGACTAATAATAAATTTGTCAGCATCAGCAAACTTGATGATAGACTCCACTGACTGCGTCTTAGCATCCAAGGTATCTTTTACCGTCTGTTTCAATGCCTCAAGACCAGCAACTTTATCCATCAACTCCTCATCATTTGCGATATCCATCTGCTGAGCCTGATAATAAGTATTCCACTTAACGTCTAAGGCATTGTATGATTGGTTTAAGTATTTCAAACGTTCCGCCATAGCATTGACAACAGACGGAGACACACCTACAGCACCATCGACAGAAAGGGTCATCTGTCCAACGACAAGCATTTGATTGAGTTCGTCCGAGAATTGTGAAAAACGCATTTCTATTTCGGCCTTCAGTTCGGCAACATCAGCTGGCACAGGCGTTTCTGCCTCCTGCGCCGACAACGTATGAGACAAAAATACCAATCCAATCATCAGTCCCCCAAACCGCAACTTTTTCATCACTCCTATATTTCTTATATTCACAATTTACAAGTATTCTTAAAATAGCGCTCCGCAGCTCGATAAATAGCGATAGCCTTTTGCTGTTCTGCCGTATGGCCAGTGCGTTTTCCGATAAGTGCGTCCATTTCCTTGACAATATTCAGCCCCTGATTTATTAAATCACGGCGTTCTACCGGATCAGCACAAACTAACCAATGAGAGACAATGCCATCTAGCTGCCGTGACTTTGCTATCAGGATTTTCAAACCTCCAACAGGCATACCACCAACACTATCAGGCTTATCACCTGTTTCTAACGTAACTTTCAAATTAGCGATAGAATCCACATAATTATTATACTCATCCCATCCATCTTGAATATCAGGGCAGGCACTCTGAATGTCTTTCTTTTCAAATTGTCCCAAAAGAGTTGATTTCAAATCTTCTAAGACCTGCAAAGTCTCCTTTGAAGTGACCACTCCGTTACCTATCCGTTTTGCGAAAGAACTATAACTTGTAGAGACACTCTCTAAGGCTTTCTTTGCCGAAGCAATATCTTCATCAAGCCCAAAGCATGGATTTCTCATGATTGTTACTTGATATTCCAGATTTAAATCACGTCCCAAAGGTATTTCATAGAGATTATACTTTTTCTTTTCAATCTTATCCATCAAAAAGATATCACGAAGTCTGACAGTCACCAGATTCCGTTTATTCTGAATATCAAAAGTCTGCGTAATGAAATCATTTACCATCTTGTATTCCTGTGGTGCAGGCTGAAGTCCTTCATACTCAACCCAACGCCTAAAATAGAACTCTCTAACAGGCTTTGGGATAGAAGCCTTGAATTTTGTCGTGACCTTAAACTTGTCAGAAGCATTAGCCTCTACGACATACGGCAATTGTTTCGGACGAATCTTACGTCCCTTGATTAGCGGTTTAAAATGAACATTATCCCAAAAAACAAAAAGTGTCCTGTACGAGATCAGAGTAACGGTCAATGTATTATCATTCTCGTTAAAAACAAACTTCACCATAAGGTCCATATCCTTTGTATCCTCTTTCAAGGACAGGTGGTCGGTATAAGATGAGCCTTGCCCGACACTTATTGTTCTGACTGTCTGTGCCTGTAGTTTTACCCAACCCAGGCAACATAGCAATATCAGGATTATTTTATACTTAATTCGCATATCGTTATATCTATTGTTCAAATAATAGCCAACCATTTGGTTCACCTTGACGAATAACCCAAGCAGCCACTTTCAAATCCTCCGGATAAGGAGATTCCATCAACGCGTGGTAGGTCTCATAACGCAAATAAGAAGCCACCCTTCTTATACCCCACAATAAGTCTGTATAGGTGTCAGCCATATTGATACAAACCCGACCAGCAAACTCTCCGAAATAGCGGATATTAGGATGCCATGGATGAGGAATGGGGTTCCCTTGATTGTCGGAGACCACAAACTGCAACGATGGTGGCGAATCCACACACGGATATCCTATGGGTAAATCAACCCGCATCTGAAAGCCTTTTGCAAAGACAGGACTATTCACTACCCCGGACTCATTAAGATGATCTATGTGCTCCACGCCACAAATGCTTCGAAGGTGATACTTTATCAGATAGCCTATTGGAAGTCCTGCCACATTTCGACGCACCACCTGTAGAGATATGTCGCGACTTTCCGACAATCCCTCCTCCAGATGATGCCACTCATATAGCAGCCGACGGTTACGGCCACTGAGTTGAGACGGGTTAAACTTCTGACTATCCATATTCACAAATATCTTTTCAACCTGGTATGGGATCTGGCATCAAATACACCAAATCCCCATTATGCACATTATAATCTGCAAGAGTCTGGTCCTCCTTGCCAATCTTTGGGCGCATGACCCTAATCTCATGCACTTGAGGATCTTCTTTACCAAAGAAATAATCCAGAGGTGCTCCAGTCTGATCAATTGAGGGAAAATCGAAAATCAATCGTCCATCTTCCCCTATAGCATGCCGCAAATTATCCATAAGCTTGCTAAGTGGCGCTTCTGGATTGACGACCTTGAACCTCACCGTCTTATTTTTGTACGAGATGTCCAAAAAGAAATCTGCCATATTTTACTTACTTTTTTTATTAATCTGAATAATTACTGTTATAGGATATATATTTGTACTTCTAACACTCATCATTGCCTGGAGCAACGTCTCCACCTGCGGTATCTTCTCTTCAAATCCACGACGGATAAACGCATTATCAAGCAACACGATCTCTACTAACACTTCATAACCGACATTACCTGCATCCTGTTGCAGACGATGGCTTACAGTAATGCTTTCTATCATAGAACGAGCGATGCCGAATCGTGTCTGCAATTCATTATAACAAAACAGTTTCAAGTCAGACGGTGTAACCAGACGGTCATTTGTTATCATATAATAACGTGACAAGCTTTCTTCTTCAACAAGATCACGAATTTCATCAAATCCCAAACTAGGAACCGTTATCTGCCGCGTTGCAGAACCGTTGATCCCTAATGGAGTAGTAAATACGCTATCCTGTTTCAGGATAGAATTCACGCCAGCTCCTAATGTCGTTACATAACGGACGGAAAGGCTGATTTTCTGTTGTCTATCTTCAGAGGGTTTCAGCATCAGGTACACACCCGGCACACGCTGTTCCTGATCTCCTCTGGCAGCCTCCCTCATACGTGATAGGATTGTCATCAGTTCTTGCATAACCCTCTCATTGGCTTCTTGTCTGAGATTCTGGAAAGCATAGAAGTCAGTATAGTACCGATTTATCAAGGTATTTAGGAGGTTAACTAAAGCTCCTTGATTAAAACGGTCAGCAGCTAATCTACGGACATCCACAGGAAATTTGCCAAATACCTGTTCTGAAGACGGCCTTAACATATGCATGAATTGCTGCCCTGCCTCGCCTGTCTCTGAACTTTTTCCTTGGTAGCCAGCTACACGAACTATTGGTGATGCCGAAGACAGATCCGCTGACCGGACATATGCATTCACCAACACAACTGCATTCAGCACAAGATTATCTTTATCAATAAAGAATCCATCCTTAATACCAGAAAACTCAAAAACCATTTGAATTGTCTCCGAATCTTCCAATGCGAACCGATTTGACTGATGTTGCTTGACACAATAAAGCCTTAAGTTCTGCTTGGCAAACAAATCAAGACAAGGGACTGATGCAGTATAGGTCTGTGTCTTGTTATACAAGATTGTATCCAAAGCAAAACATGGAGACAATGGCAGTTCGGAAAAGTCCCACGGATTAACTATGGGCAACAACTGTCCTTTGATAGATATTTTCAGGTCTTTAAAGTTCTGGTTTCTTATAGCAAAAGAGAAACCAGACAAATCACTCACAGGTGTATCCATTTTTAGAGTCACTTTCCAACGCCGACCATCAATTCTAACAACCGACTCTACAGAAGCATTCACCAGACGAGTGTTTAGCAATGGGATAAAAGATATTTCTGAATCCGCAAGGGTGAAAACATGATTCTCTGTCAAATCTACGAACGGTAATCCCGGCTGCAATGAGGTCTCTACTACTGTTGTTGCAGGAATGGCATGGCCAACCTCATACGGGAGCATCATATGACTGAATTCTTCAAGCACATCCGATTTCATGTGCTCTATCGTCATTTCCGTCTCATTCGACTGAGATGCAAGCGCAGTCATCAGTAAAGAGAACACTGGATCTTGCTCTATACCCTCTAACTGATCAGGATGATCACTTTCTCGCCATATACGAATGGCTTCCTGAATCAGTTCCTCCGCCTTTTGTCTATTTTCAAATAACGATTGCATCATGCTTATTAACAATTATTTCCATACACGTAAAACGGTAGTAAAAACATAATCTTCTTTAGAAGAAATGATTACACCTTTAATTGTTATATATATTTTTCGCTCTTCACGAATATATGTCATCGTCGCAGAAACGTCATCAAGTCGTTTTTCATATTGTTTTATCAACTCTTTCAGTTCTGCGGCAAATGTATTCATATTTTTTGAAGAACCAGAAATCTTCATGCTATAGATATCCTGGGAGCTCGTTTCGTAAATCGTGTCACCCGAATTGTATATAACACCTTCATGTTCGTCAAAAATCTCAAATCGCATGTTATTGAAGACAAAGCCGAAATCTGGATCAGCCACATTATGATAACGAGGGGTGGTAACAAGCAGATTTATCGACTCATCAAGCGATTTCTTAATATTAGCTTGACGGGCGAGACCAGTCTTTACGACTTGTAGTGGGATTGACAAATACGCCATAAGTACTTAAATTAGTGGTACAAACTTTTCACTTTCAGGCTCAGGGATATAGAGTGCATTAAACAAATGCTCAAATAGCATTTCATACAGTCGTTCATAAAGATTCTTCTGCAAGTCTTTCTCCATCTCAGCCATTGAAACCTTCATTTCCTTCTGAATATGTTCCTCAAGTGACGGTCTCAATATATTGTTAATATGTTCAACCAACGTTTGCATCTGCTCAGCAAGTGAATTCTGAAGTTCTTCCTTGACTAATGTAACAAGTTCCGCCTTTGTTTCATTCAGTAGCCTTACAATAAGTTCTTCATGCAACTGGGCATACAATTCAGCCTTGGCCTGTCTCAATAGCGCATCGTAGTCGATGGTATTGTCTTCAAGTACTACTTTATCAAGAATAACAACAGTACCTGCCAAATAATCATCAAACCACTTCAGCCACTGCACGACATCAGACTGCTTGGGTTCCATAACACCCTGATGCTGATCTGTATGGGGGGAAATAATATAATAATTAATTGCCTGAGCAATCTCCTGGAGCATGGCTACAAAGTCGTGAACACTGTTCTTGAGACTATAGCTTTTCAAAATGAAAAGATAGTGCAACAAGGAGCGCTTTCCATCACCATTCTCAAGATTCTGATGCGAAGTAATTGTCTCCAACTGTGCAACAAATTTGCCGACATACTTTGAAAAACGGTTGTCGCCCGACATTAACAGACAAGGAGCAATATAATCAGAATCAATAGAGAACACCCCATCTTTCACAATGAAATGCATGAGAGGCATCACGTCATTGGTCTCTACCTCTTCTTGTGTGTGAATGGCATAATCATAATGAGGTCGTATATAGGGAACGCCATCCTTCTCATATTCGGTTCTGCCGTCTCCTACACTTATTGTAAGATAGTAGCTCTCACCAAAGAGCATAGGAATCGCAACCACGACGGGTTCGTCGGCATCTACAACTTTCCCCGATGGAAGAAGTGCCATACACTGGAGCCGTTCTATCTCAAAAGTATTCTTGACAAAGATTCCGCTGCAATTAAGGATTGCCCCAGGTAACAAGCCCATGCGGGTACTGCCCAATGCAGCTCTAATGGCTATTTGCTGTTGGAAATCAAGTTTCTCCTCCAGACCGATGAAAGTCTGCGACGTGATTTCCATTCCAGGCAGCCAATTAATTTTTGAATTCAGATCCATAAACCTACGCTTTATGTATTATTGATTCAGTTCTGTATTGTAATTGAGCGTCAGACAGTCATCAGGTAATCTAGACTCAGAACGATGCTCTCTAATATCTATTTCACATCTTACATCAAAGGGGACAAACCATTCTTCCAAGAATGCAACCAACGGCTTAAGATTCTGCATATACTCCTTATAAGCCTCTGACGTAAGACCTGGAATTATCAGTTTGTATCTTACCACTGGCAACCAACAACGAGTTGTATCTATATGACTATAGCGGCCTTTACTCATCTCCACCCGACAATTCATCAGACTTCCAAGAAGATTAGCGACAAACCCCAAGTCTCCTCTCCACCTGTTGACGAAAGGCAGCAAAACGGCAGCTTCCTTTACTAGCGGACAAGGCTCCGCAGCCAAGTCAAAACCAAAATAATTCAGCAATAAGAATTGAAGTTTATGCTCGAGTAACTCTGAAGTAATGCGCTCAATAGCTAGTTTCTTGCGGAACACATAAGTATCGAATGGTGCAAAAGTTTCATTAAGCAATTCTCTTCGCCACTCCAATTCCTTATATTTTGCTGCAACATCTTCACCTTTCAGGTCATTGTCTCTTGTAAGAAGTCCTTCTGGCAAAAGACGAAGGAAACCATCGCGTGCCAAAACAACTTTGCTCTCCTTCTCTTCGATTTCCAACGCATCTTGGTTATAGTTACGATAGAAGGTTCCTTTGTTTATGGCAATCCATTGGCTTTCCATCTCGGGATAAAGATAGTGCAAAAGGACTTCTGCCCTGATCTGTGATAGATTTCTCTTTATTCTCATTGTTCCTTCATTTCCATATAATATTCACTCCCTTCAGCTACGACATGAAGAACATCCCATGCTGGAATTCCCAACTGAGAAAGCGTACTATCCATATATGGGAAATTACTATCTATTTCCCGAAATTCATGTTGATAAAGGCTGCCGTATGGGACACCTGCAAGAAGAAGATTATCATCAATACATTTCTCTACCAAATGACCAGGAGACATGACGAAAACGCGATGATCAGTTGAACGATCCACGACATAATCGACGAAACAGTCATTCTCCAAACAAATGCAGGCATCCTTTACTTTCAATTCCTTTTCTATTGTTACCAACACTTCGGATATTGTCATGTCCGAAGTAATGGAAGAAGGACGTATGGGCTGCCATTGATCATGGACAGCACAATCATCGTCGTATGCCTGAAAATCCACAAGTTTTGTTGTCAGATGCTGTCCGTCATAATAGAACATTTTCCCACAAAGAGAAGTATGTTCGCCCTTAGCTAACATATCGCCATGAATCAGTTTCAAAGCTTCTTGAACCTGAACGGCACCAATGACGGAAGCCACAATTGATGTTGTAGGCATCTCGCCTATTTCTTCATGCCTCCTTATGACACCTGCACACGGCATCCGTTTGGCAAGTTCCTCCAGCCCTTTAGGACCGAGATTGCATGCATAGCAATTCTTGCCGGGGACAAACACACGAGAAGTGCCTTCCAATTCACCGATTCCGCCATCGACCCAAGGAATTCCTGCACGCATACACAATCGATTAATGCAATACCTCGCCCAACGACTATCAACACAGCCAATGACAACATCCTGTCGTCTCAGCAGTCCAAGACCAACATCATAGGCGATATCTCCACAAACAGTTACGATCTCCACTGCCGGGTTTATCGTCCGCAAACGCTCAGCTACCACTTCGACCTTCAATCGATGCTGATCCGAATCTGATTTGGAGAACAGTATAGAGCGTGATAAATTTCCTGCCTCCACGACATCAAAATCAACCACCACAATATGCTCAACGCCTAATAGAACTAGATTTTTCAGCACCTCGTTTCCCAAGGCGCCACAACCCACGACCATTATGCGTGCGGCAGAAACCCGCTGTTGATCAAAGCACTTGCCCATCGTTGAAACGCTACAGTTGTTTCATTTTAAGATTCACATCCACCATATCGTTACCAATTGGCGTTATTGTGGCTTCCGCATCCCTAAAGCCATCGCACGTCAGACGCACCTTGCATGGCTTAGAAGCAGGAAGATTCTTCACCACAAAAGGTGTTTGTCCAACTTTAATTTTATTAATATATATGGTTGCTCCCACCACATTGCTATGTATATTCAGCAAGCCGTAACTTGCCTTTGGAGCACTCAAATCAAGTAACTTCGGCAGTTCGTCATCAACCCAAAGGGGAACCGGATTGGATACTAGACCATCTTTGCAGGTATTTAGCAAATAATATCCCAATTCTAATTTACCTTCCCATTTACCAACAGCCACAGATTCACGATTTATCCATATCTCAGTACTATCATCTGGTGCAGTAATCGTTATCGGAGCCTTGACTTTATGAGTTAATGCCGCCGTAAAATCACTATCAGAATTATCTGGAACAGAATCAGATCTAACTATACTGCGTTTGGGAACAATCAGATTACTGCGCATATCAGCCCCAGTAAGTTCGACAATCTTTTTTTCTGCCTTCCCAAGACTAACTATGCCATCATAATAACTCGTCATACCTCTAATCACCATCAGATGATGCTCACCCGCCTGTAGATGTCCACTCGTTGCCGAGCCCTTTCCTATTGGCTGACCATCCACTACAATAGTTGCCTCAGGCAAAGGGGTATTTACTGTCAGATAAGAATAAAATGATTGCAGTACCACCGGAACCGTCAACTTTACAGTATCAGACAATTCCAAGGAATCTGACACCTCCTCATGGAAAGGAGCTTCTATACGATAGCCATGCTTCCCAACAGGAACATTGAATTGGGCTGTTCCGTCTCTAAGAAGCACAATAGTACTATCAAACTGCAAAATGGCATTCGCAGGTTGAACCTTGAATACCACCCATTGTTTTGACAATTTATATTCTTTCCCAGGTTTATCTGTCAATAGATTCGCCTGGTAATGTTTTTTCTTCTTTAGTCCCCGACCTGGTACCTTCCATGTAAACTGTCCATAGTCAGGATGCTTTATCACAAGAAAACTTGTCTTGTGCGGGGTCAGCAACGTTAATTTCCCATCACCCTCTTCAGCCTTCACATCGATTTTCCCATCGGCTTTAAAGGTGAACCCCTTTTCATCTGTTTTTAAATCTAAGGTCGCTTGTTTCTTATCCACTGGCAAAAGAGTATGGTTCAACAGATCAAATTTGACCCGTTTGAACTTCTCTATATTCATTTTCTGCGCCCCTGCAGGCGACAGAAGAATCATGAGAAGTAAGGTAGCCAGTATTACCTTTCTACTCATAATTCTCATTTCACAGTCGCCATAGCAGTGTTTCCAGGATTTGTAATTGAAATATTCCCTCCCCACATACACAAACATTTGCTGTTGTCAGTGAGTGCTTGCATATTCATCACCTTTACCAGTGCACTTCCTGGTGCCCATGGAGCTGTAACCGCCGGAACACAAGGCATAGGCGTCAGTACTCCCATAGCCGCTGATGTAGCAGAAGCTACAGTTGGATTAGACAAAGACTGACACATACCAAATGTAGGGATGTTCGTACCAGGAATCATGTCCATGGTTGTAGCCATCAACATATTTCCACACTTTGGTCGAAGCGGAACAGTTACTATTAGTGAAGTCGGCGCCATCCCGAAACTACACTGGAGCATTGCGCCCATCGTTACAAATTTACTCATATTCCTAATATTTAAAAAACCTTCGACCCGCCCCTTCGGCCGGGCCAAAGGTTACATGACATCATTTACTTCCAAGGATTCTCGAAGACTACAGGACCGTTCTCCAGCTTCTGGCATACGATCTCAATGTCCTCGTAGTGCTCCTCACCGTCTGCCCAATACTCCTTATACTTCACGCAGTAGCAGCCTGTGCCCTTCAACTGTTTCATGTCCTTGCCGTCAACCGTGCTCTGGAACTTGATAGTGAAGTCGCGTGGATCCGTCGGAGCCAGCATCCAGCCAAGCAGTTCGGCGTTACCATCATTCAGGGCCTTCACGCGGATGTTGAGACGTCCGCCACGGGGAATACCCGCAATCTGTCCTTCACGATCAGTTGCCTGATTGAACTTGTAATCCACTAAGATTACCTCACGCGCTGCGAAATCCTTTATTTCGAGGGTTACTGGTGTTACATTCTCTGCCATATCTTGATTCTTTTAATATTAATACTAAGAACTAAATCACACATCATGCCCACTCGTTCTCGAACTTGATAGAACCAACCTCAATCTGCTTGCAGGTGATAACAATCTCCTCGTAGTGGCCAGCCTTGTCTTCCCACTTCTCCTCGAAGTCAACGCAGTAGCCATTGGTGAACTTAATCGCCTTCATAGCCTTGCCAGTCTTCGTCTCGAGGAACTCGATGCTACCGTTCTTCGGCAGGTTGCGCTCTGTCATCCAAGCCAGCAGGTCTGGGGTACCGTCGTTCAGGGCCTTCACACGGACAGTGATCTTACCACCACGGGGAATACCACTCATCTGGCCCTCTACATCCGTCTCCTGCTCGAACTCGTAGCTTACCATCATTACTTCACGGTCCTTGTAACCGTCAACCTTCATTGTTACTGGTGTCTTTGCCATAATTCGTCAAATTTAAATTGTTAATACTAAAAAGCATCAAAATTATTCGCTTGCCAAAGCTGCCTCCTTAGCTTTCTTATCTGCAGCGACCTTGATGATAAAGTTCTTGGCTGCATAGAAAGGCGTCAAGGTTATATCACAGGTAATCTGCTTGGTAACAGGATCCTGTCTTGGCTCACCAATCTCGTAATTCTGGAAAAGGTTGCCATAACCCTTGTACATATTGAGGAACTCCTGGATCTTGCTCTTCAGGTTCTTTGGAGAATTGTATGGATCCCAGTTCTCAAGTGCGACCTCATGAACGAAGTTCATCAGGACCTTCTTCACCCAGTCGAATACACGAACAATAGGATATTCCTTCATAGCGTCAAGATCACCATTGTAAAGCGTCGTATTATTAAATGCCATTACGCGACCCTCACTATAAACCATTGGAATAACCTGGTTGTCCATCAGAGCTGCGATTTCAGACTTCAGCAAATCGCTCTTCACGCCCTTTACACCATCAAGCGTACCATATTTCTTACCACCTGCACCCTGTGCCATATTCGCTGTCTCGTCATAAAGTTTTCCACAAAGTGCTGCTGCAGGAGCGATATAAAAAGCCTTTGAGTCTTCTTCGTCAGATGACATCTTCTCAGCCTCACGACCTACAATCCAGTTTGCTGTCATTACAACGTTCATCAGTTCCTGATCACTGTCGCGATAACCTTCCGTATTTGCCTGAAGATCATCGAAGGAATACTCATCAGCATGGTCAGTAATCAGCATCACCTTATACTTAAAAGCCATCTTTGCCCAACGAAGCAAATCAACCTTGTCAGTCAATACTGCACCTGGAATACAAACGAGACTATAAGCATCCTTCAGACTCAGACGATCAAAGCCATTGCGAAGAATGTTCTCCACCTCCTGTGAGAAACCAGAATCAGCATCGGCAATATCTTCTTTCACAACGTTAATGATTCGAAGATTCTTCACCTTGTCTGTTCCACAAGTCTTGAAGAAAGAGTCGAGCTCACGATAGCTGCGTTCCAGATTCTGAGTAGCATAAAGAGCATCTGTAATACCCTGCTTCAATACTGATGTATATTTCTCCTCATCTTGTTTACAAGCATCTGCGAACCCGGTAGCGCTCTCAAGGCTAGAATCCTCCAGCAACTCGAGCCAACGAGTGATGTCACGTTTGAGTCCTTCTCTCTTATCTTTAAAGCGCTTATCTGTCAAGAACACTTGTTTAGCAGCCTTACGTGCGGGATTCATATTATCCGCATCAGGCATAAAGCCACGGATGGCATTGAATCCGCCAAAAGCGGATAAAAGTTTGGAGACATCTTTACCTTTCTCCTGAAGTTCTGCACCCGCCTGCTGAGAGACTTGTGCTTTCTGCATTTCTGTATCAGCCATAACACTTAAACTTTTTCGATTGCAAAATTAATACCTTATTAATAATAATACCCAGAATTCTTCTAGTTTTTTTGTGATCTTATTGCGACAGGATAGCTGTTTGATGACAAAACGCCAAAGCCACACTCTCATCTGTCGCTTAAGAGCTATACTTTCTCTGTCATCATACGGAATTCAACTGGTGTCATTCCTATGACCTCACTCATGCGCCTCTGCAATGTGCGAACAGAATTATAGCCTGCCTCTGCACTGATAGCGGCTATGCCATACTCCGGGTGATCCCTGAGCAACTGCAAGGCCCGCATCAAGCGGATGTTTTCCAGATATTCATCTGGCGATCTGAAGATTGTCGAATTACGAAAAAGACGTATCAGTCGTGCCTGTGACACGCCTATCAACTCAGCTAGTTCCTTCATGCCAAATTCGGCAGTCACCAAACCAGGTTCTTGTTCAAGTCTATTTTCCAACATAGCCAGCAACTCTGCGTCATCAACCATATCAGCCTTCGCCATCAAACGTTGACCGCGCTGCATTTCTGCTTTCAGCCAATTGACGCGCTGTTTCAGCTCATACCAGGAATTCAACTGTTCACTCATCAGAAGGTTACGCCCCATGAGACGCACATTCTCTATATCAAGCCGTTCGTTTTCCTGTTCCAGACGGGCTATCTCTTTTTCTAGTTCTTCAACCTTCTTAGCCATAATGATTCTATGCTAAATTATTTATCAGCACCTTCCAACTCAGACAGCATAGACTGAAGCATCTCCTTCAGTTCTTCACGACTACCTGCCTCTTTCAAGATGTCACGGAGCTTACGATTCTGCTCTATGCTCTTACGGATTTTCTGGTTGGTGTCAATAGTCTCCTTTACACCAGAGAGGAACGGACTGTTCTGAACCAATCTACCTTTACCGCCCTGGGCTTCAAAATCACGAAGCTCGCCGAACTGCAGTGTCTCATTGACAGAGCCACCCTCAATATCAGTGAAACTTACTTCCACTTTCGGTTTAAAGTGAGCAAATGCGTCGTCAATATTATGGATATCCTCAACAAACTCAGGGGCACCTGCCTCTACATCGGTTGTGTACTGATCAATCATCAATGTTTTGTTCTGATCAATCAAACTGACTTTCGCATTAGACTCCTCATCTGGAGCCATCGAAATGAAATTCTCTTTCATTGCCATAGTTATACAAATTTAGAAATTAATAAATATTTAAATTATTTCTTTCTCCTTGGATTTCTCAGATTGGGCTTCTTTCTTGCCATTGATGACAAAAACAGCCTGTCCGTCCTTATCCACCTGTACCTCAATATTGTCTCCAGCTTTCACCTTTCCGGCTATCATCATCTTAGAAATGGGGTGACGCAACTCCTTTCGAATGACACCAAGCACAGGACGAGCGCCATACTGCTGATTATACCCACGCAAAGCGATTGCCTGACGAGCCTCAGGAGTCAAGGTCAGGTTTATATTCTGTTCCTCAAGCAACTTCAGCAGTCCCTTTAGATGAATATCGAAAATCGAGACAACGGTTTTGTCTGTGATCGGTGAGAATGGTACGATTTCCGTCAAACGAGCCAAGAACTCCGGTCTGAAGTATCCCTGCATGATATCCATGAGTTCGTTATTCTCAGGAATAATACCACTATTGAACTTCTCTACAA
>Ga0256407_10004732_pt1 | contig 22416 bp, 23 predicted proteins | sample RumenRJG_04DNA_FD_193489 | JGI IMG/M metagenome (GOLD analysis project Ga0256407, IMG submission 193489) | Bovine rumen microbial communities from Lethbridge, Alberta, Canada - RJG_04 | ecosystem: Host-associated > Mammals > Digestive system > Stomach > Rumen | place: Canada: Alberta... | reverse complement strand
CTCTAATGTGCTGTCGGCCAGCTCATGGTAGTCCACGATCGTAAGCGATCTGGGAGCGGCGTCATAGACCCATCCGTCCAAGGGAACATCGGAGATCACATATTCGCCGTCCTTCAGGTAATCTTCCGGCACAAAGTATCCATCCCCGGTGTCATTCTCTTCCTTTGAGGCGGTGTAAACCGCGCCGCTGGCCCTTCCGTTGCCTGAGGCTCTGAGCAGCACCTGGAGCTTAGCCGGGCCGTCCTCTCCGCCCGCGCCGTCGGCGATAGCCGCCGTAAAGGAAAGCTTCCCGTCTTCACTCAGAGTCAGATCCCTGACGTACGTCCCCTCCTTTGCGGTCTGTGCATACTGCACGATCTTATCCATGTAAGGGAAGGGCTTCGCGATAGTCTCCGCATCGTCATACCGACCCTCCGCAAGCGCAGCCTGAGCTGCCTGATAGCCGGCATTGCGCGTATTCTCCGCCTTCTCCGCGGCATCCTTGTAGTTCTTGCGCCCCAGATTGAAGTAAAGCTGCCATGCTTCATGGTAGTTTCCCTCGGCCTCCAGGGCTGCGGCCTGCTCATACTTTTTTTGCTCTCCGCAGCCGGTCAGCAACATCGCGACCAGCAGAGCGGAAGCTGCGGCAAACGTCCTTGCATATCTGCCATGGTTCTTCTTCATGTCGATTCCACCTTTCTTCATGTTCTTTTGAACCGACCCGGGCACGAGGACGTTTCCTGTGTATTCGTTCCCAGTGTCACTTTTCCCACTCCATAGCCCTTTCACAGGGGAAATGTTGCGGAAAAACACATCGGAACACGGTGTCCATCGGCATGGGACTGTTGCGGCATCAAGCGAATTGTCTATATTGAGAGAACGGCTTTTCAGCCCTCAATAACAGGAGGCCATCACATTACTATTATTATAATTTTACCATTGATAAGAATAAATGTAAACCCGAGAAAACTGACACAAACGTGGAAACGGAGAAGCCTGATTCAGGCCTCTCCGTTTTTTTATATCATCTTCTCAGGGACAGATAGTCTACTCTCTGCAGGATCGGAATGACAATTCCCTGTGGCTGTTCTGTGGATATGTATTCATGGTCTCTTCCTCCTCCTTTATCAGCCTGACCTTCCGGCGGTTTTGGGTATAAAAAAGACTTATACCGCAGATAATCTGCAATATAAGTCTTGCCTTCTCATTTGATACCTTCCGGCTGTTTGGCTACTCCCTTATGTTGGACTCTCTATATCATATCGTTAATAATTTGTCAAGTGTTTTTGATCTATTCCGGCTGCTCCATAAAGTCTTCTGCCCGAAGCAAATCGATAAGAAAACCATCTGATTTCATCTTTCAAAGAAAAGAGCTTCTACTTTATTTTGATTGTTCAAATAACCAGTCTCTGACAGCGCTTAGCTTATATGCGTAATTGAATGAAGCCATATGCTCCATGCCATTTCCGCCATTTAACACGCTGCCTGTTTCAAAACGGATCATATTGGCGGCATTTCCTTCAGCGATCATGCTTTCCACATTTTCATTCTGCACATCCAGATCATCCTGTGCATTCCAGGTCTCAAAACTATAGGCGATTTGATCGCCATCAAACATTCCCATAACTTCATCCTGTCCGCCGGAAGCTTTCACATCACCGCCTGCTGTGATATAGAAAAATGTCTGCTCTTTAAGGGCTTCCAGAACAGAGATATCCCACTGTCCGGAAACGTACATGCTGGCAGCAAACAGATCCGGGTATTTGCTGTTCAGATACAGGGATGACATGCAGCCCATCGACTGGCCGGTCGTGTACAGTCTGTTCTCATTAATACTGTATTCTTCCGTCAGATATCTGATCAGGTTTACGGTAGCATCAAGCTGATTGGATGCATTCCAGTTATCATCTGTTACTGTTTCGGTATAGGCGGGTACAAGAACAAAAGACGGATGCTTTGCCTGATCCTCGTCGCCTGCCCATACGGCGGCGCCATAGTAGTTTTCCACAATTTCCAGGGAACCAAGCCCTGCGCCGGTGGAATCCGGAATAAACATGACCAGCGGATACTCTTCAGCTCCATCATATCCTTCCGGGATATACAGGCTGTAATCCAATGTAATGCCGGTTTCCTCATCCGTAAAGGAAAACTGCTCAAACTTGCCTGCGTTTTCATCCAGAACCGCCTGTATTTCCGGATCATTTTCCATCATGCCCATGCCGGCACCGTTGCCCTGCATGCCGCCAAAGCCTCCATGTCCGCCGTTTGGTCCCGGGCCTTTTCTTTCTCCGTTACCAAAGCCCTCTTTAAATTCCGCTTCACTGGTCTGGCTAAAACCCTCATCAAAGTTCGTTTCCGGAATGCTTTCATCTGCATAGGTAACTGTTGAAAAGAGCAGTGTGCCTGCCGTCAGAACAAGAGCCAGTTTCTTTCGTGTTTTGTTCATCATCATAATGACACCTCGCTTTCATTGATCGGAGTAATTTCTATAGCGAGCTGCCATTCGCTTTGTTTTTGTTTTCTGTTATGAAATGAAGATATCCGAGTAATAAGGAGCAATTGTGAAGAAAAGAAGAAAATTATGTGAACTTGTAACAGTATTGTAACAGTACCAGGTACCATTACTTCAAAAAAACTTACCCTGCTTGGAGGTAAGCCGCGAACGAATAATTAAATATATCACTCATATTCATTTCCTGTTATTGTGCCAGGGCCAGCATGTTTGTGTCCAAATTATCAGCATACTCACTGCTCTGACAGTCCTCGGTAGAACTCCACAGCACCAAGGATCTCTGCTGTCGTCGGATGGTCTTTTGCTATGCCGCCTATCAGCCTGAATGGACCGAACGTATCATAACCCTGGCACCGGTACTCCCCGAGTTCCCTGCAATGCTTACTTTCTGTTACAGCCCGGATCCCCTTCAGAAACCCGCCCGTCGGAGCGCCGTGTGTGTAAATGAAGAATACCGGCTTGTCTTCCGGCAGATTCTCCGAAGCAAACGATATTGCCTGCTTTGCATAATTGCTGTAGTAAATACCGGATGCAATCCCGATCCGGTCGTATCCTGAGAGGTCCATTTTCCCGGCAGCCGTCACATCGATCAGATTTACATCCGGGTCTGTAGCCGAGATCGCATCCAATAATTTCTTTGTGTTTCCATGATGTTTGGAGTAAAACAGTATAGCGGTTTTCATAATATAATCACTCCCTCCAAATAAAGATTAAAAACATACTCACTATATTTCTGGTCTTCCTCAAGGACAGCGTATTTATTTACCTTGTCTGCTATATTTTTCCAGTCATCTTTCGTTAAATCTCCGGGTTTCTTTCCTGAAGCAAGCGTACCAATAAAAAAGATCTGGAAAACCGTTCCGATCTTCAAAATATTCAGCTGTTTGCTGTCTTCATTACTGATCAGTGAATACAAACTGTTCTGAACGGAAGATACGGTTTCTATGATCTGACTGATCTTCCTGCCGTCATTCCTCCGCCGCCGGCTGCCAGTGTACCTCCTCCCAGCCATGCCAGCGCTGCGCTTTCAGCGGCTGCACCGGACAATGCGGAAATTGCTGTCCCTGTTGATGCTGTACCAAATGTTGTGGCAACCCACATGGCTGCCGTCGGAGCCATAAATGCTACAGAAGCGCCTGCAGCTATTCCTGCACCTGCACCACCGGCAGCTGCACGCGCAGCCTGAAGTTCACGTTCACCAAAGTCACAGGAATTGAGAAAACTGCTCCTATTTGTCCTGATTTCATCAAATTCGGAATCAAAAGATTTTGGCTTATTCGCTATACTGTTAATGAGAGACTCTATGAGTCCAATCGTGTCAACCCCACGGCTTCTTTCTATAAAGAGCTGGACGGCATTAAGACCGCTGTGTCCACTGCGGTAAACGCGATGAGCACGACGGTTTCCACGGTATGGAGCGCCATCAAAGCCACTGTCACGACAATCCTGACCGGAATATCGACGGCAGTGAGCACTGCATCATGGCTTTCTGCAACAATTCTATCAGTAAAGGCACAGGCATATTTATCATCTTTTGATGTAAGCTTCTGTACGATGTTTTCTTTCATCCCAATGCTCCTCCCAAATCCAGATTTCATTTACTCATCATCAACTACAATATCGAAGAGGCTTTCACTTCTGAACTTGGCCAGCATCTCCAGCATGTGGATGCCGATCTTCTCCGGATCGTTATCCAGACCGGCGCAGATGACACGGAGGCCGTCTGGTGTCAGTATCCGACCATGCAGCCTGTCGGTCTGGTACTGCTGGTACTTCTCATATTCCTTATTTGCAAAGTGGTCGTCCCGGAGCCCGAACTCCTCCAACGCTCCGTAGTTAAATGCTTCCTGATTTTCCCGGATGAACTGCTCCCGGTCATCAGGAGTCAGCGGATTAAGTGTTACTTTTGCCATAGCCACCTCTTATAATTCATACACAATTAATCCTGCTAAAGCCGATATTCCAATCAGTCCAATCGGTGAAATACCTTTCTTCAGGACTTTTCTTGAACCGAAGTATACAGTTCCAAGAACAATCGTCATAATAACTGCCGTTGTATCGACTGATAATGCACCAGAACTTCCTACACTGTGCTGAAGGATCATAAAGATACCCGTTGCCAGAATGATGCCGATAATGCACGGTTTCAATCCTCTCAGAACAGCTTGCACATATGGGTTCTTCAGCAGTTTTTTCAAAAGAATCATAATCAGCAGAATTATGATAAATGAAGGAATCACTACAGCTGCTGTGGCAATAAGAGCACCCCAGAAGCCTGCCTGTGAACTGCCCACATACGTTGCCAGATTAACCATGATGGGCCCCGGTGTACTTTCGCTGACCGCAATCATGTATGTAAGCATTTCATCCTCGATCCAGCCGTATGAGAGTACCACGTCTCTGATCAGAGGAATTGCGCCGTATGCGCCGCCGAAGGCAAACAGTCCCACCTTCAGAAAACCGATAAGCAAATCGAAGTAGATCATTTTGCCGCACCTGCCTTTCCGGTATTCCCCTTGATCAGGAATATGGCAAGGCTAATGACCGCCGCAATCAACATCAAGGTAATGGAGGATACTCGCAGTGCGAAGATGTCGATCACAAGCATAGCAGCAAAAGCACAGATCATAATGGTGAGCGGTATCGGCTTTTTCTGCATCTTTTTGATCATCTTGATCGCAGCATCAAGGATCAATATGCCAACAGCAATCTTGATACCCATGAAAGCATGAGCTATCCACGTAATCTCCAGAAAGTTGTCCAGAAACATGGAAATCAGGAATATGATGCAGAATGAGGGGAGCACCATGCCGATTGTCGCTGAGATAGCTCCGGTAAAACCTTTCTGTTTATAACCGACGAAGGTTGCGCAATTGATAGCAATAGGCCCCGGTGTGGATTCAGCGATCACTGTGACGTTCATCATCTCATCATGAGTGATCCATTGCTTCTTCTCCACACAGGAATTCTCTATCAAGGAGATCATGGCATATCCGCCGCCAAAGGTGAAAAGCCCGATCTTCGCAAACGTCAGAAAAAGATCAAGCACAATATTCATACATTAATTTCCGTGGCAGTGGTGATCCGCGCAGTGATCGTGTCCGCAATCACCATCGTGATGATGCTCATGATGATCGCAGTGAGCATCCGGGTTATATTCCAGTGTCCCTGCAGCAAGGGCTTTTGCGGCCTCGTCCGCCGATCCCTGAACACCGGCATAGAGTTTAATCCCTGCATCAGCCAGTGCCATCTGAGCACCCATACCGATGCCGCCACAGATCAATACATCCACCTTAGCTGCCTGCAGGAAACCAGCCAGTGCACCATGTCCACTTCCATTCGTGTCTACTACCTGCTCTCCTGTGATTCTGTTTTCCTCCACATCATACAGCTTGAACCGCTCGGAATGACCGAAGTGCTGGAAGACCTCTCCGTTTTCGTAAGTGACTGCGATTCTCATTGTACTTCTTCCTTTCTCCATGATTTCTTGATTGATTTCAACCGGTTCATATTCGCAGCATCCGCCTGTAATCAGCAGCCGCTTCCCATGAACGAGAGCATCCGCGATCTTTTTTCTCGCGCTGTCATATATGGCAGTGATCGTGGTCCGGGAGACATTCATCCTGTCAGCACATGCTTCCTGTGTAAGGCCCTCATCATCCAACAGCCGAAGGGCTTCGTATTCGTCGACTGTCATCCGAATGCTATCAGCTGCTATGACGTCATCAGGAGAGAAACTTCGATAAACCGGCATCTGCTCGATTCTTCTACATCTAATTGGTCTTGACATAGGATCCCCTTTCTGACTTATGTCAATAACTATTGTGCTCACATTTCTGCCATATGTCAATAACTCACAGCAAGTTTCAGCATGTAATTCAATAATGAAACTGCCCCTGAAACATTATCGGTTCAAAGGCAGTTATATTTCGATATGGGTCTATTTTATTCATTTTGTCGATCTTCGACTTTATCTTTTGATTTTCCATCAGCATCTCTCGATAATCCTACAGCCAAACCCACATCTTATTCTGAATTTATTTTAAATCCGACTGTAATATTTCCTGAATCATGCCATCTATTTCTTTGAGCCTGCCAGTTATATATTTGAATTCATCCTCTTCTTTGTGTGCATAGCCACTACGAGCAATCCCGAGATACTCAAGCGCTCTGTTCAGATCCTTCTCTGTTCCCATTCCCTCAAACCAGCACTTTCCGATCCTGTACATGATATCCGGGTAGTAATCCATCCTGGATGCCCGGTCTGTATTTGCAGCCATACAGTATAAACGGAAAGCCAGTTTAAAATTACATTCTACGTACAGTCCGTTTCTGTACATATCCCCGAGCTTATAATAACAGTTCCCGTGATTCCCTATAGCCGCACCTAATGAAAAGTATTCAAAAGCTTTCCTGTAGTCTGTTTCCTGATGTCTTCCATGGGAAGGATCTCCTCCCGCTGAAGATTCGCGTCCACCATAGCTATTATGGCTTCCTCATTGTCCAGGATCCGGATAATCACGGGGACTTTACGGTATCCAAGGCTTGCTGCAGCGTACTTCCGGCGGTGCCCTGAGATGATCTCATAAACACCTTCCGGCATGGGACGGACAATCAGCGGACTCAGGATTCCATATCGTGAGATACTTTCCGTGAACTGTTTGAACTGGGTGTCCTCACGGATTTTAAATGGATGATTACGGAAATCCCGCAGGCGCTGCACGTCCATTTCAATGATGCGTTCTTCTTTGGGCTGTTCAGTTTCAGTCAAATAAACTCCTCCTTTCGTGAAATGCAAAAAGCCCATCCAGGGCAGACTGGTGGTGACAATCTGACCCGAACGGGCTTGCCGTCGGCATCTTTTCCGGATTCAACGTGGGATTGACCGGAAGAGATGAAACTGAATATCGTAAAATTATCCGCATGCACCTTGCTGAGGCTGACCGGGTAATGGACATCCTGGCAGGATGCTTACCGCTTTCCGTTAGCTGGAAGGGCCTTTTCCGGTTTTTAGAAAAAAGCGGATTTTCTTAGCAGAAACACGATTTTCTGCTAAGAATTATTAGCTGTGGGAGATGGCTGCCGGAGGTGATTTCTGCACGAAAAAAGAGCGGAAACATCTGCCGGATTTTTAGCCAGCTAATAACATTTCCGCTCTTTTTAACGTCCGTGAGGTGACTCGAACACCCGACCTACCGCTTAGGAGTTCGCATGGAACGATGTTGTGGAGTGATGGGAAATGCTATGAAATCCGCTCCAGTGCTGGCTTTTTCACGAGTAGAAAGTCCATCTCGTACCATCCCATGATGGCTGATATCAGCATGTTTTTCACCGTCCCGTTTGCACATGTGTTAGCAGGACGCTGAAAAAAGTTTGACGGTCGCTTTTCCGTTTTGTATCACCAGGTGATGGGAATTATGCTCCGATGATATGTAATCTTTTCTAGTAAAACACACATCTATTATTCACAATCATTCTTCATCATCATGGTTCTCTTCTGGGACAATCTCTGTCTCCTCATACCAATCAACCGGTACAAGTTTTTTGCCTGTATTCTTCCAGTCTTCAATGGTTTCTTCTCTGAAATCGTCGTTATCCAACCTGGCGTGGTCAACAACAATAACCTGCATTTTCCCATTCATTTCGGCAACTCGTGCTCTAATGAATGCAAAAATCTTTGTGACTGCCTGGACATCCATATCTTCATCAGCTGTAGATCCTTCCGGAAAGTACACCTGAGAAGGCTGATCTAAGAACAAGAAATTCGGAACAGGCCGTTCGTTATTTATAAAATACTTGTGCAGACCAAACATAGTAATCAAATGAGATCCCAGCCAGTTTGATCCGCTCCCCATTTCTTTCAGAGGAATAGGTCGTCCATGATCAACAACAACCGTTACCCTGCCCATATCCAACCTATACGGAGAGCCTGCATACTCCATTTCCAGCTCATTCGCCCAGGTAGTCATATCGTTTTGAATTACTGAAAGGGCAGAGGAAACCCGATCTTTTACAGAATCATTGCTAAGAATAGCATCAATCTCTGCAATCCTATCCTTCAACACCTTTATTTTCTTTTTTACATCAGCTGTATCGTCAGCCAATTGAACGTTTTCAAGCCAATAGCTAATACGACCAAAAACTTTGGCACGCCTACCATTCAAATCGCGGATGCGATCCGCATCCTCCATTTGATTGTATGTTCCTTCAATCTCAGCTCTGATTACCGCTATTTCGTCTTTTATGCCGCTTTTCTTTGCTTCCTGCTGATCTATAAATCGCCTCAACTGTGGCCGTTCCTTTTCAACACGACTAATTGACTGATCAAGCGATCGTATTGATTCTTTAAGTTTTGTAACTCCAGGTGGTTCAGGATTGATATCTCCAGAACAAAGGGGACATTTCCCGGGGCTAAAATCAAGTTTCTCAAAGAGCCCAATTGACTCTAACCTGACTTTCTGATGCTCCAGCTCACCTCTAAAACCAGATGCATCCGCCAAATAAGAACGTGCCTCACTTATGCTATCCTGAAGGTCACAAAGTTCATCTTCTTTTTCCTTTAATTGTGTCTGAAGGGCAGAAAGGCGATCCATTGAGCCTGTAGGCACACTCTGTGTTACTAAATGTATCTGTTTAAGCGCTTCGTAAAGGGCATCAAAATCCGTTTTATCAATGTCATCAACATCCTGAATCAAACCAACTGCTTCAGCTTCAATTAAAAGGGCTATTGCCTTTTCTGAGCCAATCCCGCTGATAGCCTCCGCTTCTTCTATCTGCCTTTTTAAAATCCTCAGTTCTCGATCCTTTGTACGTTTTTCTGTGGCCAGCAGAACCGCCTCTTCACTAACAGCACCCAGGAAATATGGCAAGGTATCCCTGATCGCATTAGTGATAGGTAAGCCTTCACTTTGTCTATGAAATAAATAGTTCCTGGCTGTAACTTCATCTTGACTCTGAAAGCAGCAAAAAAGAGCATGTCGGATGTTAGCTTCCAACGGATCGCGACTTTCATCATCTTCTGGCATATGAATATTTTCTGAAATTCCAATCTGCTTTGTTAAAAGTTTCTCTATGCCTTCAACATTTGTATTTGATGAAAAATCAGCTTTTTCAGGAGACCTGATATCTGTCCCCACTTCGTAATAACAAAATGATGTGGTTTGCCTGCCTGGATCAGGATTTTTTCGTGCTACAAATATTTTGTTCGTGTTAAATTGAAGAAGCAAACCATACCAGGCTACATTATCACGAACAATTCCAACAGCAATGTTACAACTACTTCCACCCATGCAATACTCAATAATATCGCCGACGGCAGACTTTCCAGCTTTTGATTCACCTGGTATGATGTTCACTTTTCCCGGTTTAAATGACAGTGTACGTTTTTGTCCGTTCTTCCCATATAGAACCAATTCCAGGATCTGCATCACGGTCTCACCCCCAAACATGTGTATATTATTTCAACTTTTCCCGTACCTGCAAACCATCGTCCTACATGTTCGGCTTTTTGTAAGCACTCCGCTACTTCTACATCTGTATGCTTTGTTTTGCTGAGTGTTCCAGCCGTTAGCACTTTGGATAATTCCCCGTTGTCATTCAAACTGATATAACCAGCCTGCATCATAAACTCGAGGGCTTCATTTGTAATTTCCACTAAATCCCTGGCACGTTTTCCAAAATTGTAAATCAATTCTTGATGCCTCTGTACCCAATTAGTTAACTGCGTCCGGCTATTTATCTCTGTTCGTATCTGCCGTGGTAGAACCAAAGGCAAGACCAAATAGATAAGCGGGAATGGAAAATCTCTTTTTGTAATTCTCTGATATTCAGAAACAGTTCCGTAAATCACTCTCCCACAAAATGCAGGGTTGAGGAGATACTTTACTTCGTCTGGCCTATAATCCCACACTCTCATTGTTCATCGACTCCTTCCAGAAGATGCTTAAGCTTTTCAAAGAAGTCTATATGCCAACCAACAATTAAGTTGTTTGCGAGTCGATGATACGTCCCCTTCATAACGTAAGAAGCATCAACACGAGATCGAATCCGGATGTCACGATCCATTACTCGATGGTATAACTCTTTGCCTGCTTTTATTTTCTCCTGCTCTGTGGGATTCTCATAGTCTTTTAGATCCTCCTCCATATCTGCAAATGCATGTTCCCACGCATCTTTTAAACGATATTCATATGTGTCCAATTCATTGGCAAATACAAGTCCCTGCCGAAGCCAACTAGAACGTTGCATTGATGCTTTATAATAGTCTTGAAGAGCAATACGCAGCGACCTACTCTTGTATTGAAGGAGCCGAAGCTGTTCGAGAAATATTCTGTCTTTTGGATCCAATTCTGCTTCTTCTATTTCATCCAAATCCCAAAATTCGATAGGGAGATTGTCATCACCATACTGACGTGTTATTTCATAAATCTTAGAATGCAGCTGCTTTTGGGTGGTTATAGTGGGATTAGTAGAGGACAATGCTTGAACAGATTCCTGAAACCACCAACCTTCAATACGCTCGGTAGCCATTGAAACATGTTCCGGCTTGCATGAATATTTAATCTGTTTCTGAATATCTTTTTCAACATTCACAATATCACTGGCAGAGGAGATAATCTTCACCCTCTTTACCAAGTTCATTAAAACGTTTTTATCTGCCTGATTGAATCTTTTATAATAATTAGCATTTGTCTTATTCGTGCTATCTTCGGTAGCGGCTTTAAGCCGATCATATGCCTTCTGATACTTTTGGTTTTGAATGGCTTCAGCAGCTGAATTGGCTGGAACACCAGCTGTCGTTATGATTACAAAATCCGTGTGATCAAGCAAAGAGATGTCTGCTGATATCGCATCAAACCACACATTCAGAGTTCGCCACAAATCTGTAGAAACATCTGTAAGACTAGCTGGGGTTGTATGATGCTTAGCCTGAATAAGCTGAACAGGCGTACCCTCTTTGTCGAAAGCGATGTCATCAAATTTCTCAATAGATATCTGGTAACTCGGATCATCACTGCTCATCAGGAGGTTCAGAGCATAACGCACCTGATACAGGTATCCAAGCATTTGACCTGCCGCATTGTGTGATACCATGATCTCCCTCCTTTCCTACTCATACCTCGACGACAACCTTCTCTTCTGAAGTGCAGTGGCTGCACTCCAGACGTAAAATTCCATTTCATATCACCGGTCAGTGAAACTTTGGCGGATGATATGTATTCTTTCTGGCAAAACGCAAAACTGCTCAAATAATGGGCTTTTGCGTTTTGATAATCAAACTGTTTCCAAAGCCTGTTCATTCAGCAGGAAATCAAACAAATGCATCATCTGATATCCGTTCTCAAGATTCGACAGTGGATTACGATCCATAGTTATCAGGATTTTCTTATATCCATCATCCAACAGACGAAACGCCGATACTTCCCGCTCTTTTACTGCTTCATCCTGTATGGTGTAAGAAACCTGTATGTAGTATCTCTTTCCGCTAAGATCCTTTGCAACAAAATCAATTTCTTTTTCCCGGTTCTTCCCAATGTCAACAATATATCCCCGCCGAAGCAGCTCCAGATATACCAGATTTTCAATAATGTGCGTGATCTCGATCTGTCTGTAATGAATAGCCGCATTACGAAGTCCCATGTCAGCCGCATAATACTTATTCTGCGTCTTTAAATATTCCTTTCCCTTTATGTCATACCGGTCAGCCCTATAAAAGAGGAAAGCATCGCAAATATGGCTTAGATATCTGCTGATCGTTTCATTGTCCACCGACTTAAAGCCATTCGTCTTCAAAGTATTGGCAATCTTATTCGTGGAAACATATGCTCCAATAGAAGAGCAGAGAAGCTCTATCAAGGCAATAAACAAGGCTTCATTGCGAATATCATAGCGTTCGATCATATCCCTGGTAACCACCGTGTTTACCATCATGTCCAGATAAGATCTCTTTTCCTGTTCTTCTATCTCGCGAACGGCATAAGGCAATCCGCCAAACCGCACGTACTCATCAAACGCATCCATTTTATCGATCTGCCTAAATGAAAGAAACTCGGCAAACGATAATGGAAATACTTTGATCTCAATGCTACGGCCACGAAAGATCGTGTTGATATCATGTGATAGCAGCTTGGAATTGGAGCCGGTAATGTATACATCTGTATTGAATTCAGCCTTGATCGAGTTGACTACTTCTTCAAATCCCTCCACAAGCTGAATTTCATCCAGGAACACATAATATAACTCCTCATCCCGGATAGCCTCTGCTACGAAATGATAAAGAGCATCCCCATCCCTGAGTGCTTCCCATTTTTTCAGATCAAGCGAAACCTTGATGATATGATCTGAAGGAACGCCATCAGCCAGGAGATAGTCATAGTATATCTCATTCAAAAGAACCGACTTTCCGCACCTGCGGATGCCGGTAATAACTTTCACAATGTCCTTTTTCCTATATCGAATGAGCTTTTCGAGAAGCAGATCTCTTTTGATATACATCCTTTTATCACCTCACTGCTTATAATATAAACGCAAAACTTCAAAAAATCAATAGTTTTGCGTTTTGATAGAAGATAGAAAAAGAGGGCAGAACACTCACAAATTTCTCTGTGAGCATTCTGCCCTCTGTCGATCAGCACATTGAAGCTGTTCTACATACTGTGGCGTATGTACTGTATTCATAAACTTGCGGCCAGCGTCTTCAAAAGCGCTGCCATTTCCGGCTTCTGAAGCAGCTTCATCAGAAGCGCTGCATCTGCCGACGTTTCGTCTGTATTTGTATCAGCCGCTTCTCCAGCCGTATTAGGGAAAACTGCCTGTTCAGGACCTGCGGTCTCGTTATTTCCGGAGGGATCCTTCTTCCCGGAATAAAACGCTTCCTCCATCCTCTGTGCGTTCAGGCAGCGGTCATCGTCGATAATGTGCGAATATACATCCGCCACCATTTTCAGCTGTGCATGACCGGAATCGCCCTGCACCGACTTCATATCCCCGCCGTTCAGCTTCAGCTTATACGTAATGCTGGTATGGCGGATACTGTGAAACACAACCTTCGGGAGATCGTTCTTCCGGATCAGTTCGGAAAAGAGCCTGTTCATGTGAGAGGATTCGACCGGCCTTCCGTTCGTGGAAGCAAACACAAGACCGTAATCCACATAGTCTTCACCGAACAGTTCCTGAATCTCTTCCTGATCCTTTTTGTGCTGGACCAGCATCTCTGCCACAGTCCTGGGAAGGAAAATCTTCCGCACGCTGGTTTTGGTCTTCGGCTCTTTCAACACAAGTGTCGTGTTCGTGCTGCGAATTGCGGGAGGAAACCGGCGAATGACACCCTTATCGCCAAGAGTTTCCATAGAGACCCGGTTGACACGCTGCAGCTCTTTATTGATAAAAATATAGGACTGCCCGTTTTCAATACTGGTCTGAGAGATATCAACACAGTCCCATGTCAGACCGAGCAGCTCCCCCATCCGGAGAGTACAGGAGAATGCCAGGTTCATACCGAGCTTCAGATCGTCATTTTCACATAAATCCAAAGCTTTGAACAGCACGTCCGCTGTCCAGATGTCCCGCGGCGTGTGTTCTTCTTTCGGGAGTGTTGCATGTTCCACCGGATTTCTCGTCATTAGTTCCCATTTGACAGCCTGGTTAAAGGCGTTCCGAAGGAGTTTATGGATCTCCCTTACAATATGCGGGGAAACAAATTCGTTCCTTGGGCGCATGTTGTTTGGCACAACGGATCTCACAGACAGCAAATCCCGATAGTATTTATCCATTATCCTCGGTGTGACATCCTCCAGTTTCATATCCCCGATAATAGGAGATATGTAATTTGAGATCAGGGCTTTTCTTCCCTCATAAGTTGAGATTGCCCAGGTATTTACTCCGTAGATTGCCATATATTCCGCCAGAAGATCATTGATCGTCTTCATTGACGGCGCGATGAATTCATTGTTTTCCTGTTTGAACTCCACTTCCAGCTTCCGCTTTTTCGCTTCCGCCATGGTGTCAAACGATTCCCATTTCTGGCGCTCGTTTCCATTCTCATCCGTATATCGGTAGACAACGGAAAACTTTTTCCGCCGTTTGATGATCGATGCCATAGAAGCCTCCTTACTGCATACCGTGGCTCTCCACGGCATTTACTTTCCTGTAATGCGTCTGGCTTTGATACCATTCCTCAAAGCTATCCACCATGACGCGCATCTTGCCTGCAACCATAACCGTTTCAAACCAGCCCTTTTTGATGAGCCAGTAAGAATTGGTCTTCTTAAGTCCCAGCATCCGTCCCATCTCCATGACGGACATGCTCTTTTTTCTCATATGCCTCACGTCCTTTCTTGGTAAGCGCTTTACCTGCCCCCATTCTATCGAACGCCCGGCTTGTTTTTAAGGATGTCGCCAGCTGAAAAAAGTACCGGCGACATCCTTGACATATTCAGGCCAATGCATCCAGCCATTCATCAAAGCTTTTCTTGGAAACGCGGATACGGCCTCCGATCCGGACGCAGTGAAACAGGTTCTGTTTCACCAGGCTGTACGCAGAGGTACGGCAGATCCCCAGGATATCCTGAATCTCATCCACGGTATATGTTCTTTTATCATCTCCGCTGCTGACTTCATTCCGTACAGCTTCCTGATTCATTTTTGCGATAACATCTTCAAACATTGCTCTTTGCCTCCTGTTCGATCGTCAGCTCCTTCGGGATTCTCATGATCCCCATGCTGATCTTTATGATTCTGTTGATTTCCTTCATATGCTCCGCCGGGATCCTTCCGAAATATTTCATCACCCGGCATTTGTCGATCGTTTTGATCTGTTCCAGCTGCACCACCGATGCCGTCTTGAGTCTTCCGACCGGCGGTAGGATATAATGTGTCGGCTGGTCTTTTTTCTTATCCGTGTGGGAGGTCATCGTTGCCACAATGATCGTGGAGCTGTGGAGGTTGCCGGTGTTGTTCTGTAAAACCACCACCGGCCTCTTGCCTCCTTGTTCGGATCCCTTGAAGGGATTCAGGTTCGCCAGGTAAATGTCTCCCCGGCGGTATGTCCAATCTGTTTTCATTCCCTTATTCAGCTCTCCTTATGAGAATATCTTGTTCCTCCTGTGTAAAGGCAGGCCACTGCCGCAATCTATACTGACCGCACAGCCGGCCTGCCGTTCATCTTCAATATGCTCGTCCTCCTATTTGTCCACGACACCCCGGAGAACCGGACAAAATGTCCGATGGGAAATACATCAGGCGGCAGGCCTGCTTGCCTGCGCTCATGGGAGTCTCACCCCTCCGCGGTTCTCGCCGAGCCGCCCTAAGACGGAAGTATCATTATCCCCTTCCCCAGGTCATGGCCGCCGCCGGGTGCAGTCCCGGCATTAGCAGTAGGTTTGAACCGCTCCCGATGAATTCCTGCCGTCATAGAAAAAAGTGCTGCAGTATCCGTCCGATCATGGCGAACCTCTCTTAGGCTCTCTGGGGAAATCAAGAATCAGAATGTGCCTGATGAAATGTATATTCAGTTGTCAAAGTGCGCATGGCAGCAACTTCGCTGCTCTGAAGTCAGTGTAATAAGAAAGTACTGTTTCCGTTAGAGCCTGTCACGCCCGGTTTACCGGGTCTGTTACACCCGGTTACAGTTTCGCGGACATGACAAACAGATCCTGGGCAATGTCCCGGAGCTCCTTTTTCCGCTTTGCGAGAATACGTTCCTCGGTATCGGTCACTTCACGTTTTCCCCGGATCAGATAGTCAAGGGTTACTCCAAAGTATGTGGAAATATCGATCAGCAGGTCGATCGATGCGCCGCTCTTGCCGGATTCGATCTTCCGGATATGATCCTGGGAAATGTAAAGATTGCAGGCCATGGTTTCCTGCGTTTCATTATTCTTCTTGCGGAGTTCCTTGATCCTGGCTCCGCATGCTTTCATATCAAACATGATTCTTTCCTCCGATTTCTGAAATTTGTTGATTGGTCAAATCTCAGAACCGGAGGAGATCGGCATCTGCAGCCCGAAAAGGCCTTTGCCGCTGCCCGGTTTTCCGCGCAAAAAAATAAGAGGCGGCCGCTTCCACAGTTTCCTGCAAAAACAACCGCCTCTGTTTGGTTAGCCTGTTCCAATTTCTGTCACCCGTCCGTTTCGTATACAATGCTGTCTGTTGTTTTTGCATCGCACACTCTAATGGGCGGCTGTGACAGGGCTTGCTACAGGGCCTGTGACAATCCTGTTACATTGAAATTATCTTCAAAATCTTTTTTCGCGCTGTGACACCGCAGTTACACGGCTGTGACAATCCTGTGACAGGACTCTTTTTCAGTTTATTACCAGTATTTCACACAAAAAACTGTAAACGCAAAGAAAGGGTCTGCCGCAGCGGTTAAACCACTGCCGACAGACCCCTATTTCGTCCCTCATTATTCTTTTACATGTGTCCGCAGCGCGAGCAGATTCTGTACTTTCTGGTATTCCTCCTCCGCGAGCTCATCCCTGGCCATCTGATCGTAGCGTTCTTTCATTATGCTGTTTCCGGTTGCTTCGGCAGCAATCGAGATCCAATAATAGGCATCCTGTATTCCCGGTTCAAGGCTTAAGGCACGGGAAGCATACTCGATGATCCTGTGATAATCCCTGCTGTGCCCAAGCATGGTCAGAAGTTCTCTCGCAATGTCAATGAATACCTGATTGTAATGTGTCGTATAAGGGATCAGCCAGGAGCCCATATCCAGTTCTCCCAGTTCAAACAGGCGTCCCTGATACAGTTCAAAGGCCTTCTTAAGTGTCCCGGCTTTCTCGTCCGGATTCGCAGTAGATTTTGCCTTCAGGTACAGGCTTTCCATTTCTTCCGCGTCTGTAACGATATGGACGTCATCCAGCAGTTCAAGCATCCCGGACTTCACATCGATGACCTTGGCATCGTGGTATACGGCCAGATCATTATGCAGACGGTAGATCGCCTGACGGATGTTTGACCGCGCCGACTTCTCCGGCTCATCCGGCCACAGATCTGCGGCCATGCTCAGCTGATCAACCGGTGTTTTATGAAGGATCAGATATAACAGGATCACCCATCCACGCCGGTTAGGATGCGCCAGATCCTGCTCACGGATGCGTCTTCCATTGATTTCCATGCTGTGCTGGCCGAGGATGTTATAGCGTATCCTCAGCCTCCCGTCATCCGGTGCGTCATTTGAAATATAACGGCGCTCCGCTTCCAGACGGCGCTTCTGCAGCACCATCATCATAGCTACGAAACATGCCAGTTGAAGAGGTTCAGGTTGGGAAATATTTCGGATCGGATTTCTTACAACCATGTAGCCCAGGGGATGCTGGCCAAAGGGAACGCCGATTACCGCCCTGGTCTGGAGTCTTTGATATGCTTCATATTCCTTCGGATGGGTTTCCCGTATAGCCTCTGTATCTGGGATGATCATAGGCTTCTGACTAACCAGGTGCTCTGCCCATGTGACGAACTCATCGGTCATCTCAAACTCATGAAACAGGGTTTCCTTCATAGGGCCGGCTTCCACATCGTACCACATCTCGGGACGCCATAATTGCGAACGGAGATCCGCTATCAGAATGCCGCACCAGTCAGCACCATAGAATTTGCAGGCTGCCTTCATAACACCAACCGCGATCTCCATGGGATCTTCGATGTTATGCAGGGCTGCTTCCGTTTCCACAATGATTTTGAAAAGCTCGTCCTCAAACACATACCGCTGATATTCTTCCTCCGAGATCGTGCGGTATTTACCGGTGGTGTCGTCGGACTGTTTTTCCCTTGACCTTCCTAACGAAAAGATCTTTTCCAACATACCATCACCTCATTTCAGTATACTTCGACAGATTCCAAGATATATAAAAAACCGCAGGACTGCCTTGTCGTAACCCGGCAGCCCTGCGGACATCCTTCGTATTGTATTTATGGCTGCCAAGTGTTTACATTGGCAACTACTATCAGCTTAGTCCTTTCTCGTCTGGATCCTCTTCCCATACTCCGCAATTCTTCTGGCGGTGTCACGTATCAACATTCGGGTCTCCATGTCACATTCCTTCAGGATATTGGAGATTTCCACATCAATCTGGATATCGAAATACTGGTCGGAGGTATCTGCAAGATAGTAGTCTACGCCTGTATTCAATGCCTTTCCGATCTTTACTGCCAGCGGCCAGGAAGCACTGACGGTGCCTCTTTCCACATCCCCAATATGTTTGGAGGAGCAGTCACACTTTTCGGCTAAATCCTCCAGCGTATACTTTTTGGCATTTCTTGAATCACGGATGCGGCGGCCGATCTGTTTTCTTTCTTCTTCTGTAAAACTGGGTTTCACCGGGCGCCACCTCCTTCCGACATTTCTTCATCTTTATTATAGAAAATCCATCGGAAGGACTCCATAAAGCAGCAAGGTAACAGTTCCCTTGCAAAGGTATGTTTCGCAAAAAAATTAGCAGTTAGGGGCTTGCAACCTTTGGCATGTGTTCTGATCATGACCATTTCAGATTCTCCTTTCCAGGCGCAGACCATCTGCCCGGAATCAGGAGAAGCCTTGCCCAACGTAAGCAGTGTTCTACGCCACCCATAAAAAATTGTCGTTGGGCAAATATAGTGAACCGGTTATGAAGCAGTCTACCTGTATAACAGGATCGCTATTTCACATCCCCGGCTAACACCCATTGTATGGCAGCAAAAATGCCATCTGCCTCAGGAATCGACCTGTTGCAGATGGCATCTCCATCATCATTAATATACAGTTTTTTGAAATTATCATCCGACTTTTGGTTTAGGCATCTATCCAATCCACCATTCCGGAGTCAGATCCCCAAGCATTACCTCTTACTATTACTCTTCATCATCACGATTCTCGGTGCAGATGTCATCCAACCAGCCTTCATCGTAAACCGATCCGCAGTCCTTGTATGGAACTGCCCTCGGTTTTCCCATCTTGTACCGCTTACAGTTCTTCGGTCCATAGCAGAAGCTCTCGAAACGGAATTTCTGGGTAATGCCCCAGTTGTATTCGATCGCTACGTTTGCCATACAAGTCCATTTGCAGGTGAAGCACTTTCCCTTCCAGGAACGGCTGTCCAGCATACGGCAGCCCCGCCAGTCATAGACGGACAGTTCCGGCACTTCTCCAACCCAGGGCTCATGAGCATCCTCGTCAGGATCCGGCGCAGTTATAATCTTCTTCAAGCCGCCGACGCGGTAATAATCCGCATATTCCAGTTTCGGATACATCTTTGTCCAGGCTGTTCCCCCGATCTCGTCTCCGATGTGAAAATGAAATTTCATCATTTGCTTCTCAGAGATGGCAACCGCGAAATCTTTTTCTGCGCCTTCTGCCGTTCCGGACAGGAAAAGATTGTATCCTGTCATACTATGGGTACGGTTATCCAGCCGGTAGCGCCATACATTGGAACGCGGCTGGACAGAACGTATGGTGCCGCTGAACTCTATTTTTACCTGCGTATTTCTATCAATCATATGATCCTCTCCGTCAGCAGTTTTACCGAAAGCCTGCGGATTATTTTTCAGGTGTATAAGTCCAGCCGTGATCATCATGATAGATCATCAGCTTTGTCATACCTCCATCGATACAGATGTTTTCACCGGTAATAAATCCTGCCTTGTCCGAGCAAAGGAAGAGTACCATATTGGCAATATCCATCGGATTTCCGACGCGGCCGGCGGGCTGCTGCAGTGCATCCGGCCCTTCATATACGCGGTAAGATGTATCAATCCATCCCGGAGAGATAGAATTTACTCGCACCTTCCCGGAAAAACTTGCCGCCAGTGCATGCGTCAGTGCCGCGATACCGCCCTTGGCTGCCGTGTAGCTTTCCGTCTGCGGCTGGCTCATGCGGTCACGGGAGGAAGAAATATTGATGATGCACGCTCCCTCCCGGAAATAAGGCGCAAAGAGCTTGGACAGGTAGAAGGGTGCGGTAACTCCGACGGAAAACGCATATTGGAAATCCTCATAGCTGCATTCGTCGATGCCCTTCATCAGCGGCAGCGCATTGTTGATCAGATAGTCAATGCCGCCGCTCTCACAGATCACTTCTCCGGCAAATGTCTCGAGAACGGCTTTATCGGAGGTATCTCCGACATAGTGGTCTCCATCGGCCTTGTCGATCACATATACTCTGACTCCCTGCTTCCGGAATTCTTCAGCTATACATTTCCCTATTCCGTTCGCACCGCCGGTCACAACAGCCACCTTTTTCCCATCTGCAGGTGCACCGACGTTCTTCTTCGGGACTGTCAGCTTCATGTAAAGGCCCGTTTCGTCCTGTTCCGGCTCCTCCGGGATCGATTCACACAGGCTATGTGCTGCCAGAGATGCCGTTACAGCAAGGCAGACAGCGTCCACCAGGTCATCCGGATTGCACTTGAACTCTCTGGCCTTCTCCCATAATCCGGTCAATGGTTTGGCCGGAAGGTATTTTCCCAGGATGTTCACTCTTTCCATAAACCCGGGAAATTCCTTCTTGCGGGTTATTAACACATGGCCATGCAGTCTGGCAAAGCCTAGTTCCGGATGGCTTTCCAGGATTCTGTTCCTGTACTCCGGGTGATGAATCAAAAATTCGTCCAGTTCACGGATCTTTGGAATAATATTGATCGACTGTTTCGCCAGACTTTTTCCAAGCACCCGTATGTTTTCCTGTTTCTGTTCTTCCTCCGAAGCGGCATAAACCGCCTGACGGCATGGTACCGGAAAAATCGTTGAAGAACGGGACTCCAGTTCCTTTCGTGCAAGGTCATCGGGGCGGATCTGATCAACTCTGCTTCGAAGGCCAATGACCATATCGATCAGAAATGCATCGAATTCGGGATAATGATCAACCAATGCCTCCAAAGAATCGAATCGTTCCAGGAGAAACTCTCCGTAATTCAGAATACAGGCGATCCAGCCACCTCTGCAGCCATCCACGCCTATGTATCGTCCGTCATTTATGCTTATCATGATCCTGCTCCTTTTGCTTATTCTATTCCTCACTCCATACCCGGACCCCTGTTTCCCTTTGCGATCCAACCAGGCTTTTCAGCATGGACTTCCCTAGTGAAATCCGGAGATTTCCTTAGATGCTGTAACAGTCGGTTTTCCCGTTTAGTCAGTTTTATTGAGTCATTTATTGGGCCATTTATTGGGTCAGCACTTATAGATTTTTCATAAGCTCACAGAACTTATCGAACTGTATGGCTCCATTCAGATTCAGGTCTTTACTCTGGAAAACCATATAATAGCGGAAGCTGCTGCCGGCCATATTTTGCCATGCCCGTCCAAGCTCCAGTTTATATTTTGTCTCGGTATTCTCCAGATGGTCTCCCTTCGTCTCGATCAGGATCGTTTTCCCGCTTTGTGTCTCCACGATAAAGTCTGGATAGTGCTTCACGAAGCCATTGATACAGAATCCCTGGCGGGAGATATTCCTGTGCCACCAGCGGACGTTAGGCATGGCCGTTAGAGCCATTACCATGTCATACTCAAAGCCATTGACTTCTTCCTCTGCCTGATAAAGGCTCTTCCCAAACGTATTTGTGGTCCGAAGCGGCGCAATCGTATCCGGCAACTTATAATAAGGTTCTGCAACGATACGTTCGATCTCAATCCAGTTCTGGAATGTTTTCAGGTAATGTGCATCCAACAGGGCTTCCACATACTTTCTGATCCGGTATGCAAATCCCTGCGGTGCCTGTTCCAATGCGGCTAACGTTTCCCTGTCCATATCATCCACAATACGGTCAATATAGTTGCGAAGTTCGCCATCGTCGATCATATCCATCCTTGTAAGGGACCGGTGTATAATATCTTTACATGTACGCACCTTCTGTTCCGGTGAAAACCGAGAAAACTGCTCCTTAAAATATCTTTGGTCCGTTTCCGACATCTTAAAGACTTTCGGTGTGCTTCCCTCTCTGTCGATGAT
>Ga0256407_10004731_pt1 | contig 22418 bp, 22 predicted proteins | sample RumenRJG_04DNA_FD_193489 | JGI IMG/M metagenome (GOLD analysis project Ga0256407, IMG submission 193489) | Bovine rumen microbial communities from Lethbridge, Alberta, Canada - RJG_04 | ecosystem: Host-associated > Mammals > Digestive system > Stomach > Rumen | place: Canada: Alberta... | reverse complement strand
CAGCCTGTAAATGTTGTAATGTCACAAAAACTTCTTCCGAAATACAAGAGCATGATATCAGGTATAGTTGGCGGGTTTACTTGGGGTATTGTCGGAATTATGCTTCCGCTTTTGAGTCTGTTTGCTCAAAAAGTCGGAATAATGACAGGCTTATGTACAATGGCATTGGTTCCTCTTATTTTCTGCTATTGGGTTAAAATAATTCCTCAAAAGCCGATTGAGGATTAGATTTTTTTAATCTTAACTTTAAGAATATTGTTATCATGTTATTTTTGAAATATACTCAATCTAAAAGTTGAGGAGAAAAAAGTGTTAAAAGATAAAAATGTATTGGTTACAGGGGCAGACGGTTTTATTGGTTCTCATTTGACCGAAAGATTAGTTAAAGAGGGCGCTAAGGTTAAAGCGCTTTCGCAATACAATTCTTTCAACAATTGGGGCTGGCTTGAAGATGTTGACTGCAAAAATGACATAGAAATTCTTTGCGGAGATGTAAGAGATGCAAATTACATCAGACATATTACAAAAGGTATTGATATGATTTTTCACCTTGCTGCATTGATTGCGATACCGTATTCTTATATTGCGCCCGACAGTTATATAGATACAAATATCAAGGGTACTTTAAACATTTGTCAGGCAGCAAGAGATAACAATGTCTCAAAAACAATAATAACATCAACTTCAGAAGTTTACGGAACGGCAAGATATGTTCCGATAGATGAAAATCACCCTAAACAACCACAATCTCCATATAGTGCTACAAAAATCGGAGCGGACGCAATTGCAAAAAGTTTTTATAACGCATTTGAATTGCCCGTTACTATTGCAAGACCTTTTAACACTTATGGACCAAGACAATCAGCAAGAGCAATAATTCCGACAATTATTACCCAAATTGCATCAGGTAAAAAAGAAATAAAATTGGGAGATTTAACTCCTACAAGAGATTTTAACTATGTAAAGGATACCTGCTCGGGTTTTGTTGCACTTGCTAAATGTGACAAAACAAACGGTGAAGAAATAAATATCGGTTCAAATTATGAAATTTCAATGAGAGATACTCTTAATTTAATCAAAAAAATAATGAATAGTGACGTTGAATTTGTAACCGATGAACAAAGAATAAGACCTAAAAATTCCGAAGTTAACCGTTTGTGGTGTGACAATACAAAAATTAAAGAATTAACGGGATTTGCTCCCGAATACCCGATAGAAAGAGGTCTTGAAGAAACCGTAAAATGGTTTATAAACCCTGAAAATTTAAAGAAATATAAGGCGGATATCTATAATGTCTAATGAAGTAAAATTTATACCGTTATCTGTGCCGAATTTCGGCGGGAACGAATTGGAGTATGTAACAAAGGTCGTAAAAGAAGAATGGGTTTCAACCGGTGGTGCGGAAATTCAAAAACTTGAAGATACGGTTGCAAAATACCTTAATGTTGAAATGGCTGCGGCTGTTCAATCAGGAACAGCAGGGCTTCATCTGGCAATGCTTCAGGCAGGTATCGTGCAAGGTGATGAAGTTATCGTTCCGACATTGACTTTTATAGCAGCAGTTAATCCCGTAAAGTATTGTGGTGCAGAGCCGATATTTATGGATTGTGACGATTTTCTCTGCCTTGATGTTGAAAAAGTAAAAGAATTTTGTGAAAACGAATGCGAATTTACCGAAGGAAAACTAATTAACAAAAAAACGCACAAAACAGTAAAAGCAGTTGTTGCAGTCCATATTTTCGGAAATATGGTCAAGATGAAGCCTTTAATGGAATTGGCTAAAAAATATAATCTTAAAGTTATTGAGGATTCAACAGAAGCACTTGGAACTTACGACAAATCAACAGGTAAATTTGCAGGAACAACTGGTGATTTCGGAGTTTATTCATTTAACGGAAACAAAATCATCACAACAGGCGGCGGCGGAATGGTCGTTGCGAAAAATACCGAAGATTTAAAACATATAAAACACCTTTCCACACAGGCAAAAGACGATGTTGTTTATTTTGTTCACTCAGAAATCGGCTTCAATTACAGAATGACAAATTTACAGGCTGCTCTTGGCTTAGCTCAGTTTGAACAACTTGAAAAATTTATAAAAGCAAAAACGGATAATTATAGTAAGTATGTTCAAAACGGCTTAAATTTATTGCCTTTTGATGATTCATTAAGGTCAAATCATTGGTTTTATTCTTTGATAACTGACAAAAGAGATGAGTTAATCAAATTTATGACTCAGAATAAAATTCAAACCCGCCCGATATGGAAGTTGCTTCATACGCTTAAACCGTATGAAAATTGTCAAACGTACAAAATTGAAAAAGCAATTGATTATTATGAAAAAATAGTAAACATACCTTGCTCGACCAATTTGACAAATGATGATATAGACAGAGTTACAAAAACCATCAGGGAGTTTTTATAATGCAAAAACTTATTCTGGTCGGCGGCGGCGGGCATTGTAAAAGTTGTATTGATGTCATTGAACAGGAAAATAAATTTGAAATAGTCGGTATTCTTGATGTAGAAGAAAAAATCGGCCAGGAAATTTGCGATTACAAAATTATCGGCACTGATGATGAAATAGAAAAATATTCAAAACAGGGTTGTTTCTTCTTGATTACGGTGGGTCAAATAAAATCTCCCGATTTAAGAATAAAACTTTTTGAAAAAATCAAGAATGCAAGCGGAAAATTGGCAACGGTTGTATCCCCCCTGGCTTATGTCTCAAAAAACGCAACAGTCGGTGAGGGTTCAATTATAATGCACAATGCTTTTTTAAATTGCGGAGTGCAGGTCGGTAAAAACTGTATTATCAATACCAAAGCATTACTGGAACATGATGTTTTTGTCGGAGATAATTGCCACATTTCAACCGCATCGGTTTTGAACGGTGAAGTAAATGTCGGTGACGGTACCTTTATCGGCAGCAATTCAACAGCCGTTCAGTGTGTTAAAATTCCTCCAAAATCCTTTATAAAAGCCGGCTCTTTAATTAAATAACTATAAAGGTATAAGTGTATTTATATCAACCTCTAATGCCAATGCTAATTTGACTATAACAACTAATGAGGGACTATATTTTTCTTTTTCAATTCTGTTTAAATATTCAGGTGTAATATTTGCTTTTTCCGCAAGAAATTCCTGCGAATAGTTTTTCCTTGCTCTTTCGGCTCTGAGATTAGATGCAAATAATCTTATTATTTCTTTATTTTCCATAGGATAATTCTAACCGTATTGACCCAATTTTATTATGAACTATAATTTAATATATTGATTTATAAATCACGTATGACAAATTATAGTTTTAATGAGAAATATGGATAAAATGAAGAAACTAAAAATTGGTTATTTTGCCGACGGTATTTGGGGGCATAATGCATTTAATCTTATAAATTCTGATAAAAATTTTGAAATAAAATTTATAACACCAAGATTTAATTCAAAAGATGAAATACTTAAAAATTTCGCATACAAAAACAATATTCCGTACATAGAATCAAAAAATATTAATACACCTGAATTTTTGGAAAAAATAGAAAAATTTGATTGTGATTTATTAGTTTCTATGTCTTTTAATCAAATTTTTAAAAAAGATATTTTGTCAAAATATAAAATAATAAATTGCCATGCAGGTAAACTTCCTTTTTACAGAGGGAGAAATATATTAAATTGGGTGCTGATTAATGATGAAAAGGAGTTTGGCATTACTGTCCATTTTGTTGATGAGGGAACAGATACGGGTGATATAATTTTACAGAAAACTTATCCGATAACTGATTTGGACGATTACAATACATTGTTAACAAAAGCTCATACAGAATGTGCAAATGTTTTACATGAAGCATTGCTTAAAATCAGAAATAATGATTACAAATTAATTCAACAATCGACCATTCATCCCGTAGGAATGTATTGCGGGGTAAGAAAATTTGGAGATGAAATAATAAACTGGAATCAAACATCAAGAGAATTATTTAATTTTATAAGAGCAATATGTAAACCGGGACCTATGGCGAGGACAACTCTTTATGACAAACTATTTTATATTAACAGAAGTGAAATAATAGAAAATGCTGTATCTTATAAAGGAATATCAGGGCAAATTTTACATAAAACCGAAGATTATTTTGTGGTTAAAACAAAAGATTCAATTTTAAAAATCGTCGAATTTTACTATGACGACAATTTTAAAACGGGTGATAGATTATGCTGATTTGTGATAGAATGAATTTATGCAAAAGGTATTTATAATAGCAGAAGCAGGTGTAAACCATAATGGGTCTTTGGAACTTGCCAAACTGATGGTGGATAAATCGGTTGAGGCGGGTGTTGATTGTATCAAATTTCAAACCTTTAAATCGGAAAATCTTGTAAACAAAGAAGCAAAAAAAGCTGAATATCAGATAAATAACACAGGTTCAAACGACAGTCAGTACAGTATGCTGAAAAAATTAGAATTATCCTATTCTGATTTTTCAGAACTTAAATCGTATTGCGACGAAAAGGGAATAATGTTTTTATCAACACCGTTTGATTTGGAAAGTATTGACTTTCTCGCAGATTTGGGAATGAAGATTTTTAAAGTTCCGTCAGGTGAAATTACAAATCTTCCTTATTTGAGAAAAATAAATTCTTATAAAAAAGAAGTAATTCTCTCTACGGGCATGGCAAATTTGGAAGAAATACAAGATGCCCTGAATATTTTAAAAGATTGCAAAGTCACTCTTTTGCACTGTACGACTGAATACCCTTGTCCTTATGACAGCGTTAATATGAATGCAATGCTGACAATTAGAGAAAAATTTAATTTGCCCGTCGGATATTCTGACCATACTCAGGGGATGGAAATACCTGTTATGGCAGTTTCTATGGGGGCTAAAGTCATAGAAAAACATTTTACTCTTGATAAGACGATGGAAGGTCCTGACCATAAAGCAAGTCTTGAGCCTGATGAACTTAAAAAAATGGTATCTTCAATCAGAAAAGTAGAAAAGGCTTTTGGTACAGGCGAAAAGGCACCGCAGGAAGCGGAAAAGAAAAATATTGAAATTGCAAGAAAATCAATTGTTGCAAAATGTGATATAAGAAAAGGTGAAATTTTTACAGAACAAAATTTAACCTGCAAACGCCCTGCAAGTGGAATTTCACCGATGAAATGGGATGAAATAATCGGAACTCCGTCAAAAAAAGATTATACAGAGGACGAGTTGATATAATGAGAAAAATTTGCACAGTAACATCAACAAGAGCAGATTACGGAATTATGTCCCGCCTTATTAAAATGATGAACGAAGATGCGGATATTGATTTACAACTACTCGTTACAGGAATGCACCTTTCAGAAAAATTCGGAAAGACATATAAAGAAATTGATGTCCCGATTACAAAAAAAATCGATATTGATATAGAAAACGAGCCTGCACATACTTTAGCGCTAACGATTGAAAAATTTTCGGAAGAATTTAGAAAATTATCACCTGATTTGCTTTTGGTTCTTGGTGACAGATATGAAATTATGGGTGTCGTTCAGGCTGCTATGCTCAACAATATTCCTGTTGCCCATCTTCACGGTGGGGAAACTACACAAGGTGCAATTGATGAAGCAATAAGGCATTCAATCACAAAAATGAGCCATCTCCATTTTACCTCTTGCGAAGAGTACAGAAAAAGAGTTATTCAACTCGGAGAAAGTCCCGAAAGAGTTTTTAATGTCGGTTCTTTGGGAGTTGAAAACATAAAAAAAATTCATTTGATGTCAAAAGAAGAACTTGAAAATTCACTTAATTTCAAATTTAACAAGAAAAATCTTCTTGTAACGTTTCACCCCGTTACTTTAGAAGGAAATTCCGCAGAACAGTTTAAAGAATTACTTTCTGCCCTTGATGAACTAAAAGAAACGAATATAATCATTACTGCCCCAAATTCAGATGAGGGCAATGAAAAATTATTTTCTCTTATAGATGAATTTATTGCAAATCATACAAATGCAAAGTATATAAAATCTCTCGGAATGGTAAGATATTTATCAACAATACAATTTGTTGATGCGGTTGTAGGAAATTCTTCAAGCGGAATTTTGGAAGTTCCGTCTTTTAAAAAAGCAACTATAAATATCGGAAACAGACAAAAGGGGAGAATTCAGGCACAATCGGTTATAAACTGTAATCCTGCCAAAGAAGAAATTCTTTTAGCGATTAATAATGCATATAAAATAGATTTTTCGAATATAATAAATCCGTACGAAAAAGATAATACGGCAAAGAATATATTGGAAATATTAAAAACATTTGACTTAAATAACATATTGAAAAAGGGTTTCTATGATATCTAAAAAATCAAAAAACACAATATCTCAAAAAAAGAGCATAAGATACGCACTTGAAAAAATGAGTTCGTTTAAATCTCATGAAATTTTGATTTTATTTGTGTTTGACGGCAGCGGAAAATTAGTCGGCTCGCTCACGGACGGAGACATAAGAAGAGCACTTCTAAAGGGCGTTTCACTTGATGATACGGTCGATATGGCAATGCAAAAAGATTTTAAATATGTTAAATCAATATGTGATTACGAGAAGATTAATTCTTATAAACAGTCCGATTTGAAAATTATTCCGCTCGTAACAAGTGATTATAAACTTGTTGAATTAATAGATTTAAACAAATTAAAGGCGGTAGTTCCCGCAGATGCCGTTATTATGGCGGGCGGTAAGGGTGTAAGACTAAAACCTTACACAAACGATACACCGAAGCCTATGCTTGAACTTGCGGGGAAACCTATTCTTGCACATAATATAGACAGATTGCTTTCTTTCGGTATAAAAAATATTTATATATCCGTAAACCATTTAAAAGAGCAGATAATTGACTATATTCAAAGTAATTACAAGGAATATAACATCAAATTTATTGAAGAAAATGAGCCTTTAGGCACAATAGGTTCCATAAAACTTGTTAATGATTGGCAAAATGACGATATCCTCGTTATGAATGCCGACGTTCTTACGAATATCGACTTTTATGATTTTTTCCAAAATTACAAAAATTTCAAAGATAATATGTCAATTGCGACGTTTAATATCAGAATTAATATTCCTTATGGCATTTTGGATACAACAGATAAAAAAATAAATTCATTAATTGAAAAACCGTCATTTACTTATTATTCAAATGCGGGAATATACCTTTTGAACAGAGACGTCATCAAATATATTCCGAAAAATCAGAAATTTGATTCGACAGAGTTAATGGAAAAATTAATTGAAAAAAATAAAAAAGTAAGTCATTTCCCTATCAGAGGCTATTGGCTAGATATAGGAAATGCACAAAATTACGCAAAAGCACAAGATGATATCAGATATATAAAATTTTAGGAGAAAACATGTATAAAGATAAGAAAATTTTGGCAATTGTTCCTGCAAGAGGCGGTTCAAAAGGACTTCCGAAAAAAAACATCAAAGAAATGAACGGAAAACCATTAATTGCTTGGTCGCTTGATGCAGCAAAACAATGTGATTTTATAGATGAAATATTTGTATCGACTGATAGTCAGGAAATTGCCGATGTATGCGAAGCACACGGAGTTTTCGTACCACATTTAAGACCTGCTCATTTGGCATCAGATACAAGCCGCTCAATAGATGCAATATTATACACTATTGATTATTTAGAGAAACAGGGAAAATATTTTGATTTAGTTGTTTTGTTAGAGCCTACATCTCCTCAAAGAGAAGTTTCCGACATTCAAAATGCAATCAAACAACTTATCGAAACAGAAGGTGCTGAGTCAATTGTCGGAGTTTATAAAACGGAATGTCAACATCCTGATTTCCTTGTTTCATTAGATGAAAATAAATTTTTAAAATCTTATGTAAATAAATTTGATGCAAAACCAAGACAAGAATTAGAAGATTTGTTTTTCTTTGAAGGAACTGTATATGTCGCTACCGTCGAAAGTTTAAGGAGAGAAGAAGGCTTTTATCACGATAAAACCATAGGATACATAACTTCAAAATATAAATCACTCGAAGTTGATGATATATATGATTTTATAATGATTGAAGCATTAATGAAAGCAAAAAAAGACGGAACGATATAGGAAAGAAGGAACTATGCTAAAGGATAAAGTAATTATAGTTATCGGCGGTTGCGGATTAATCGGTAGAGAAGTTGTCAAAGATATAAGAAAGAATCACGGTATTTGTATAAATGCCGATATAAATTCGGAAGAATATAAACTCGATATAACCGACAATGAAGCCATTAAAAAACTTTTTAAAGACGTATTTGAAAAATACGGCAAAATAGACGGTGTTGTAAATAGTGCCTATCCCAGAACAAAAGATTGGGGAAACAAACTTGAAGATATAAAATTTGAATCCTGGCAAAAAAACGTTGATATGCAACTAAACCCGATTATAACGATTACTCAGGAAGGTTTGAAGTATATGAAAGAAGGGTCTTCATTCGTTAATTTCGGCTCAATATACGGTGTTTGCGGAAACGATTTTACAATATACGAAGGAACGGGCGGAACATCACCTGCTGCATATCCCGCAATAAAAGCAGGTATAATTAACTTCACAAGATATCTTGCATCTTATGTCGGACACCTCGGAATCAGAGCGAATTGCGTTTCCCCAGGCGGTGTATTTGATAACCAAAATCCGATTTTCGTTAAAAACTATTCGCACCGCTCACCTTTAAAGAGATTAGCGAAACCTGAAGAAATGGCACCTGCTGTAACATTTTTATTATCAGACGGAGCAAGTTACATTACAGGCCACAATTTAATGGTTGACGGCGGTTGGAGTGCAATATAGATTAGTAAGTAAAAAGGAGTATTTTAATGACAATAAATGAACAATTATATCAAGAAGCAAAAAAAATAATTCCCGGAGGAACTCAACTTTTATCAAAAAGACCTGAAATGTTTGTTCCTGACCAATGGATTAACTATGCGGACAGAGCAAAAGGTTGCGAAGTTTGGGATTTAGACGGAAACAAATACATTGATATGATTACGATGGGTATAGGCTCTTGTACTTTGGGCTTTGCTGATGAAGACGTAAATAATGCAGTAAAAAAAGCCATTGATAAAGGAAGTATGTCTTCATTAAATTTCCCTGAAGAGGTTGAATTGGCAAAATTGATGCTAAAATTACATCCTTGGGCAGAAATGGCTCGTTTTACTCGTTCAGGCGGTGAAGCGATGAGTGTTGCCGTCAGAATTGCAAGAGCGGCATCAGGAAAAGACAAAGTATTATTCTGCGGTTATCACGGATGGCACGACTGGTATATTAGTGCAAATTTATCATCAAATAAGGCTCTTGACGGTCAACTTCTCCCCGGTCTTGAACCCAGAGGAATTCCGAGAACTCTGACAGAAACCTCGATTCCTTTCAATTGGAATAATACCGAAGAATTTTTAAATTTAATTAAAAAATATGACGGCGAAGTCGGTGTCGTCGTTCTTGAATCAGTAAGAAATTACAATCCCGAAAAAGAATTTGTTGAAACAATCAGAAAAGTCACAAAAGAAAAAGGAATTGTATTTATTGTTGATGAAATAACGTCAGGTTTTAGAATTAATGTCGGCGGTGCCCACATTGTATATGGTGTAGAACCTGATATGGCAGTTTTTGCAAAAGCAATTTCAAACGGTTACCCTTTAGGTGCAATTATCGGTAAAAAACAATTTATGCAGTCTGCACAAGATACATTTATTTCAAGTACTTTCTGGACTGAAAGAATCGGTTCTGTTGCAGGTCTTGCAACAATTCAAAAAATGTTGGATTTAGATTTACCGACTCACTTACAAAAGGTAGGAAAAACTGTTCAGGAAGGATGGAAAACTTTAGCCGCAAAGCACGGTTATAATATTCATTTGTCAGGAATATATCCGTTAAGCCATTTCGGATTTGAAACAAAAAATCCGCTTCTTGAAAAAACGGTATTCTCGAAGATGATGTTAGAATATAATTATTTGGCTTCTACTGTATTGTATTCTTCTTATGCACATACTGATGAAATTGTTAAAGATTATCTTGAAAAGGTAGATTTAACGTTTGGCAGAATGTCAAAAATGACAGAAGAAGATATGATGAAATATATAGATGGCAAAATTTGCCATAGCGGTTTTAAAAGATTAAACTGATTTATAAAAACATTTAAAGAAAAAGGGTGTCATTCAGGCACCCTTTTTTATATTATGTAAAATTTATAACGACATCATTTCTAATTGCTTTTTCATAAATTTACCGAATTTTTCAATATTTGCCTGCGACTTAAATTTATCAATTTCTGCATAAATATTAAGATTAAAAGGAGCCATTTTAGCACGATAAATTTTTGCATATTCATATATATCATCATGAGTAACTTTTGTATTAAGAACATCTTCAATGTTAATATTTTCAGTATATTTGTGTACTCCCGGGAAATTCAAGTACCAAGCTTGACCAAAAACAATTACCGGTTTACCGATAAGTATTGCTTCCCAGCCTGCAGTTCCGGTAATAACTGAAACTAATTTTGAATGTTTAATTAATTCAATCGACGAGACACTTTTACCTACAAATTCAACATTAGGAATATTCATTAATCTTGTAAAGAAATATTCATCTCGTTGGAAGTATCCTTGAGAAGGATTTTCTTTTACATAAATTTTCCAATCTTTAGGCAGAACTCTAGCCAAGTCCTCAATAGCCAATACTTGGTCACAGTATTTACCGCCCAATAAAGAAGTTGACATTTCGGGTTGCAAATGCAGAGGAAAATAAACATAATCAGTATTCATATTTGGAGAATTATTTGCAATCTCTTCAATTTTCTTTGCATAATCTCTTTTCCTTTTGTATCTGATAATTGAAAGTTCTCTCGTGCCGGTATGTCTGAATTCTTTCAGTAGAGTTTTGAAAATATTTTCCTGACATTTTGTATTTTGAGAAACTGCTATATCCTGATATCCGTAGTATTTATTTAAAATACTTTCTATTGATGACTTATCGAATTCAGAATTTAATATTTCCTCATCAACTTTATTCTCGGAAAAATTGCCATAATCATCTAAATTATATACATATTCACTATAATTCTCAAAATCAAAACACCAATTTGCCTGAAAAGCAATTCTCGGAATATTCAATAGTTCTGCCATACGATACATAATATAATCTGCACCGAGGTGTGGTATTCTTGTTAAAAATACAAATTCAATTTTATTTTCCGTAAAAATTCTATATAACTTGTTTATGGTCAAATAAAATATATTGCTCATTTCGTGTAGATTTTTGCCGTTATATGAACTTTGTTCCCATGGACGATAATTTCTTTGAAACATTTCCATATAAACGGGTTTGTATTGTTCGAGTTTTCTGACTAAATCAAACGGCATTTCTTGATATTTGTAATCATCATATCTTGCATAATCGAAATCGTGTACGTCATGAGTACAATTTGGATTTTTCCCAACCCAAACAACAGGTTTCATAATGTTATTTTCATCAAGATATTTAATAAAAGGTGAAATATCATCTGCTGATTCCCAGAAAAGGGCTCTTAATTGTTTATTTTCCATACTTTCTCCATACAATATTGTCAAAAGTATTATAACCAAACGGGCAAATTTTAGCAATAAAACAAAATGTAAATTGATAAAAGGGATTTAAAAATCATAAAATCCTTACTAATATTTTACGACTTTATTAAGACCTGTAGGTTTATCAATATTTCTGCCTAACTGCTTAGCACATTCGAGTGCAAGTAATTGAAGTAAAATCAACATACCGAAAATGGAGTGAATTTCTTTTGACGTATCAATTTTTATGTGATGATTGCTTAAAGAATTAAAGTATTCGGGAGCGTTATTATCCGCAATCGTGATTAAATTTGCATCATAAGACTCTTTTATTTTTTCGATATTTTTGATGCAAATTCCGTGATTTATTTCATCAACCAATACAATAACCGCTGATTTTCTGTTCAAAATAGCAACGTGACCATGCATAAATTCGCCTGTCGGATAAGCGGTTGTGTTGATGTAAGAGGTTTCTTTAATCTTTAAAGCACCCTCTTTTGCAAGTCCGTAAAATATTCTGCTTCCCAGAATTTCTATACTGTTATAGTCTTTCAATTCACCTGCTATTTGTTCTACTGAAGGGTGATATTTCAATTGTTTTTTTATAAAAGAAGGAATTTCTTTAAGATTGTTCAAATCCTCTGAGATATTTTTTCCTAATAACTGTCTTACTGCAAGAATAATAAGGTTTACACAGAAAAGTTGTGCGGATAATGCTTTTGTAGATGCGATACTTTCTTCTTTTCCCGCAAAAGTATTTATTTTGTATTTTGCAAGATTCCACATCGTAGAATTTTCTGTGTTTGAAATACATAAAATATTGTCTGTTCTTTGCAAAATATTTTTCATAACTCTCAAAGTATCAGAGGTTTCGCCCGATTGAGAAATAAAGACAAACAACGTTTTTGAAATATCGACTTTTTCCGAAAGATAAAATTCTCCAGAATAAAATGCTTCAGCGTCCATTTCAAGAGATGTTTTCATCATTTCGGCAGCAATAACACCGCAATGGTATGAAGAACCGCTTGCAACGAAAATTAATTTTTTTATCTCTTTTTTTGGAATATCAATTACTATGTTGTTTTCAGGATTAATATATCTGTAAATTAACCCTTGTATAATATCGGGCTGCTGGTATATTTCACGCTCCATTGCGGATTGAGTTTTATCTGTCATATTTAATTAATTCCTACGATTTTCTGTCATAAACTTTTATCAGGTGCCAACCGAATTCAGTTTTTACGGGTTCTGAGACCTGTCCGATTTGTAAATTGAAAGCGGCATTTTCAAAAGGTTTTACCATTTGTCCTCTGCCAAAAGAACCTAGTGCACCTCCTCTTTGAGAAGAAGGACATTTTGAATACATGTGAGCAAGTTTTTCAAAACTTTCACCTTCATCAATACGTTTTTTCAATGCTTCTGCTTCTTCGTAAGTATCAACCAGTATATGCCCCGCACTTACATATCTTACGGGTTCAAGTTTAACGGATGAAATATTCTTATTCAGATTGATGGCATTTGAATTTTCTGCAAAAGCTAATCCTGTTGTAAGGAATATTGCAAAAATTGTACAAAATAATTTCTTTAACATATAAAATCCTTTCGTAAGAATTTTATTATATACCAATTTATAAAAGACTGCCATACATAAAAAGGGCAGACTTTACAGTCCGCCCTTTTATTATGTTTGATACTATTTACATTCGTTAATCGATTCAATTAATGTATTTGCAACGGTTTGTTGTTCTTCTCTCGTCAATTCGGGGAACATCGGAAGTGAAATAACAAGTTTTGTATTTTCAACCGTGTTCGGAAGTGAATTTTCGGGGATATTCAAGTATTTATGAACCTTTTGCATGTGAAGAGGAACGGGGTAATAAATCATTGCGCCGACTCCTTTTTCTTGAAGTTTTTTGTGAACTTCATCTCTGTGAGGAATTTTTAATGTGTATTGGTGATAGATACATTTTGTATCGTGCAATTCAACAGGAGTAACAACATCTTCACAGTCTTTGAATAATTCGTTGTAATATTCGGCATTTGCTTTTCTTGCTGCATTCCATTCGTCAATGTAAGGCAATTTAACTCTTAATATTGCTGCTTGAATTTCATCAAGTCTTGAATTAACACCAATTTCATCATGGTAATATCTTACTGCACCGCCGTGATTTCTGAGTGCAATTGCTCTGTTTTTGAGGTTTTCGTCATTTGTAACGAGCATTCCGCCATCGCCCATTGTTCCGAGGTTCTTTGTCGGATAGAAACTGAAACAGCCGAAGTCACCGAAAGAACCTACTTTTTGTCCTTTGTATTCGGCACCTATTGCTTGGCAGGCATCTTCTATAACCTTCAAATTATGACGCTTTGCAATGTCCATAATTTTATCCATTTCGCAAGGTTGTCCGTACAAGTGAACAGGAATGATAGCCTTGGTTTTAGGAGTGATTAATTCTTCAATTTTATTAGCATCAATATTAAAGGTGTCTTTGTCAATATCCGCAAATACAGGTTTTGCACCTACAATTCCGATTGCTTCCGTTGTTGCAACAAAAGTAAATGCAGTTGTGATAACTTCGTCGCCTTCTCCTATATCCAATGCTCTGAGTGCAATGTGGAGTGCATCTGTTCCTGAGTTTAATGCAACTGCGTGTTCGGTTGTACAGTATGCTGCAAAATCTTTTTCTAATTCTTTGTTATTTTTACCGAGAATATATTGTCCTGACTGCATTACTTCAATAACAGCCTTTTCCAATTTATCACCGATTTTTGCGTATTGTCTTTTTGAATCTAAAATAGGTATCATTTTCAAATCTCCTCAACTTTTCTATATTTTAAGTTTACCACGATTAAAATATGCCTTTATATAATCTTTATAATGTATTTTATTTTTGTTTTATTATTTATTTTATGAACAGAGTTTTTATTACAATTTCAATAATAATTGCAACTATATCCATAATTATCGGGTTATCAACTCTTTTTAATTCCGAAGTCGGTTTTTCGCCTGAATTTAACGAGTTAAAAAATTTAAACAAAACCTACCCTGATTTAAAAGAAACAGGTTTTGTAACCGATAATAAATCATCGGAATATTATTTTTATAAGGCTCAAAATAGTGTTATACCTATCTTTGTGACTTTGAACGAAAATTCAGATTATTTAATTTGCTTTGAAGAAAAAAATCATACTTTTTGCAAAGATTTTTGCAAGCATAATAATTACAAAATAATTCAAGGATACTCAAAAAGCCTTTATTTGTTGAAAAAAGAAGGTGCATCGAAATGATTTTAGGAATTGTTTTTACTTTCTTTATCGGATATTTGACGGTTATTAATTTCCTTCCAGAAATAACAAGTCGGCTTTTAAGATTTTCTCTTTCTTTTGCAACAGGAATAGTTATAAATTCTGTAATCACATTTATAGTGCTTTTGCTTCAACTCCCGAAACAAGAAATAATTTTGCCGACAGTTGAGATTATAATAATTTCAGTTCTTTTATTTTTTACAAAAAAACGAGAAATCACCATTTTTAACGAAAAAGATGACGTCAATGTTTGGTTAAAAATTGCTTTTTGGATATTTTTTGCAGTATCGGTTTTTCTTTTGTTATTACATTTTTTCAAAGATTTATACGGTTCTTGGGACGGCATTTTCATTTGGAATTTGCATTCAAAATTCCTATACACGCTTTATCAATCGGGAGAATCTTTTAAAATATTCTTTAATCCGTCTTTAAATTGGAGCCACGTTGATTATCCTCTGCTTTTACCTGTTTATAATTACAGACTTCACATGTTTTCACATTCTTATAATTTTATAAATCCGATAATAACGGGAATTATTTTTTATATTTCGGTTATATTTGCTTTTGTCGGCGGAATAAAAACTCTAATTAACTCTAAAAACGCTTTAATTTCGGGAATAATTTTAATGACGATTCCTGTTTTCTTGTATGAAAGCGGAACTCAATGTGCTGATGTTCCTTTGAGCCTCTTTATTTTGTTGACTTTTATTATGTTATTTTTAAATGAAAAATTTCAAAACAAAAATTACTTAATTTTTATGGGATTATTTGCTTCTGCGTCTGCTTTTACAAAAAATGAGGGAATTTTATTTCTGCTTATATTTTCTGTTCTCTATTTTCTGATAAACAATAAACAAGATAAAATATCGTACCTTAAAGGTCTTTTGGCACCTGCATTTTGTGTTTTATATTCAAAAATCTTTTTATTTTCACAAAATGATATTTTTTATCAAATGACAATTAATGATGTATGGTCAAGATTGACTGATTTTTCCCGTTGGCAAACAATAGCAAAATACTACATTTTCAATATTAAGACAAACATTCTTGCGATTGCCCTTTTATTATTCTCTTTCTTAACGGGAATAAGAACGATTTTTTCAAAAAATAAAAACAAAATTATTTTAATTTTGTTAATTTTCATTGTCTTTATTGCTTATACAATAATTTATTTAATTACTCCGAGAGATTTGAATTGGCATCTTGAAACATCTTCTTTCAGACTTATTGTGCAATATTTACCGCTAATAGTATTTTTTGCATTTATTAATTTTAATTGCTGCGATAAAGTTGATTAGATTTTTTTTTGTGTTAAATTGTTTATACGACGGGTTTACCGTTAGTTCATTGAACGGATGTGAATTAATCTGAAAAACATTAAAATCGCAAAACACTCAGGTTTCTGTTACGGAGTTAAAAGAGCGGTTGAAACGACAAAAAAATTAAAAAGAGAAAACCCTTCCGCAAAAATTTGGGTTCTTGGAGAATTGATACATAATTCTCATGTTATTAAAGAACTTGAAGAGTTAGGAATTCAAACGGTTGACGAATTGCCTTGCAATGAAAACGGTATTTGTATTATAAGAAGCCATGGCGCTTCGCCCGAAGTCATTGAAGAAGTTCAGAATAAAGGCTTTGAAATTGTTGATTTAACGTGTCCTGACGTAAAAAAAGTTCAACAAAGAGCCGTTGAATTAGTTAAAGAGGATTATCTTCTTATAATTGTCGGAAAACCTGAGCACCCTGAAGTTGTCGCAATTAATGCAAATGCTAAAAAATTTGGTGACAATGTTTTTGTTATTCCCGATATAAAATCTTTAAAAGAAATTGAAAATAAAATTAAGGAACACAAAAAGACTGGAGTTGTTGTTCAAACAACACAGAGAATTGAAGTTTTGACAGAAATTTTGAATTATCTTGTGAAAATTTCAAAAGAATTAAAAATCTATAACACTATTTGTGCATCAACCCGTATGCGTCAGGAAGAAGCAATTGAATTGGCTCAACAATCTGATTTGGTTGTGGTTGTAGGAAGTAAGAAAAGTGCTAATACAACTCACCTTGCAGAAATCATAAAAGATATCACAAAAACAATTCACATTGAAACAGATGAAGAACTTGAAAATTATTCTCAAATAATAAAAAATGCACAAAATATAGCAATTACAGCGGGTGCTTCAACACCTGATGACATAATAAACAAAGTTTATAACAAATTATCGGAATATTAGTAGGAAAGGACAAATAAAAAATGACACAAACAACAAACGAACAAGACGAATTTGTCAGATTATTGGAAGAAAGTTACAATTACAAATTCCAAGTAGCCGATATCGTGAAAGGTATCATAGTAAAAGCTGAAAATGACGGTTTTTTGGTTGATATAGGCGCTAAAACCGAAGCATTCCTCCCGATTAAGGAAATCAGCAACGTTGATGAAAAATCGGCACAAGACCTCGTAAAAGTAGGTGAAGTTAAAGAATTCTACATTTTGAGAGAAGAAACAGACAAAGAGGACAGTACAATTATTCTTTCATTGAAAAGACTTTCTTGTGCTAAATCTTGGCAAACTCTTCAAAATTACAAATTAACAAACGAAACTATAACAGTTAAAGTTGCATCTATCGTAAAAGGCGGTGTAATTGCCGTTGCTGAAGACTTAAAAGGATTTATTCCCGCAAGCCAATTGAGAACAGGCGCTCCTTTTGAAGGTTTGTTAGACCAAGAAATAGAAGTTAAAATTCTTGAAGCTGATCCTCAAAGAAACAAACTTATATTCTCTCAAAGACAAGTTATTGCAGAACAAAGAGAAAAAGTTGTTGACGATATCATTGTTAACCTTGAAGAAGGCAGTATCGTTAAAGGTGAAGTTGTAAGAATTGCAAACTTCGGAGCATTCGTTGATATAAACGGTGTTGACGGTTTATTGCCGATTTCTGAAATATCATGGCAAAGAATTAAACATCCTTCAGATGTTATCCAATTAGGTCAAGAAATTGAAGTTAAAATTCTCAAAATAGACAACGACCTTAAGAGAATAAGCCTCAGTTTAAAGAGAATGGGTGACAATCCTTGGGAAGAAATTGAAAACAGATTCCAAGAAGGTCAAGTTATTACAGGAACTGTTAATAAAGTAACTTCTTTCGGAACATTCATCAACATATTCCCCGGAGTTGAAGCATTACTTCCTTCATCAGAAATGGAACCTGCAAATGCAAATCCGTTCAATGTGTACAATGTAGGTGATGAAGTTAAAGTTATGATTAAAAAATTCACTCCTCAAGAACACAGAATTGCTCTTACGGTAAAAGATATGCCGCAAGAATAAATTTCTTGAACAATGGCAGTAAAAAAGAGGATTATAAAATCCTCTTTTTTTATGCATATTTTATATAAAAAACCGTAATGTCTTATATTAAATTTTATCTCAAGAACAAAGATAACAGAACATTTTTGTTGTAATATATTGCGGAATTTATTGATAATTCATGATATAATTTATTGTCTTATTTAAATTGCAGGTAAAAGTATGAATGATAATATTGTCTCTATTATAAAATTGTGTGCTCCATTTTTAATTTTAGCCTTGGTTATTTTTCCGATTTTAAAAGCAGATAGAAACCTTTATAAAATTGCATCAGAACCATCCGAACCTGATGAAAAATATTTGAAGCAATTCTATGATGAGCTGGCTGCGAATCCAAACAGCGCAACTGCGTATATGGAGATTGCAAGAGATAATATTACCGCATTTCCTAAACCTTATGATTTAGATAAAGCAATAAGTGATATTACTAAAGCAATAGAACTTGACCCAAATCTTGCAGAAGCATATGCTTTAAGGGCATTATTGTATCAACATCAACTTGAACAACCTTATTTAGCCATTGAAGATTTAACCAAGGCAATAGAACTCAATCCGAATGACAAAGATTCTTACGAGCAAAGAGCTGAAATATACAAAGAATTGGGTGAATATGATTTGGCTCAAAAAGATTTGGATATGACCGACGAACTTGATTCCGAAGATGCTTAATTGATGTCATTATTTTAAGTATGAAAAACTGTAATGACCGTTATTAAATTTCATTTCAAGTATAATTTCCTCTCCTTTGTATAAAGAAGGTGGAGCACTATACGAAGGTGTTTTCATTAACATGTGATACATTGCGTCATTTAAAGATTTATTGTCTGATTGAGAAACAAATCTTCTGTTCAACAATTTTCCTTCGGAAGATATTGAAAATCCAACAGAGGCGGTTCCAGAACCTTGAACGGTTAAAATAGGAAATGCCGCAAATAAATACTCTCTTAAATTTGCTTTGTATGTGTTTAATTTTGCAATATCTTCTTTTGAAACAGCAGGTTTCGTTTCTTTCTTCTGTTCTGGTTTTGTATTTTGTACGGGTTTTTGAACTGTTTTATTTTCTTCTTCAACTTTTTGAGGTTGTTTCACAACTTTTTGAGTTTTATTTTCAGTTGTTTTGGGAGGTTTAGAAGTTTTTTCGGACTTTTGAACAGGTGCAGATTTATTAGATTGCACAGGTTTTTGAGATTGAATATTTTTAGTTTGATTTTGTTTCTCTGTCTTTGGTGCTGATTGAGTTTGTACTGCTTTTTGTTTGTTTAAATCAGCGTTTTCATTCTTTTTCTGCTCTGTGCTTATCGGAGCATCTTCCCAAAAATCATTTATATCAACTTTTTTAGGCTCTATCCTTTCTGTTTGCACATTTGATATTTCACCTTTTTTATTGTCAGCAGGTTTGCTTAAAAATGCATAAATAATTAAAAATCCTGAAATAAGTAAAGATATAACAAATAAAACGACAGGAAGCCATTGCTTTTTGTTTTCGTTAGTTTCTTTTTTCTCTTTCTTTGTATATTTAAAATCTGGTTGATACAAAAGTTCCAAATCCGAATTGTTTTCGGGAGAAATTTTTGTCGGCTCTTTTGTTATTTTTTCGCCGTATTCGTCGTATTCATCAGAAACATTTGATTGCGATGTAACAACATCTGATTCTTCGCCGATTATGTCAAAGGTATTGTTACCGCAATCGCAATAATCAGTTGGGATATTGTATTCTGTTCCGCAATTTTTACATTTATATATCACTTTTTAACTCTTTCATAATCGTTATAATCAGACGGTTTTGAGTAATTGCTGGAATATGCCATAGTAAAACCGCCGTCAACATTTGTTGTAATTCTTTTTGAATTTGCAGGGAAGTTTAATATTGCTTTTCCCTGATAACTTAAAAGAATAGGTTTAATAACTCTTACTGCCGTTGGTGTATAAGAAGGATTGCTTGACCAAGTTTTTAAGTTTGTGATTGTACCGAATTTATCAACCGTAAAAGAAAACATAAATCGGGTTCCGATGGGTGCGGAGATTTTGGAATCTCTCATCAATTGATTTTGAAGGTCGGAACGCCATTTGTTCCAAGCAATTATTTCAAGTTCCTCTTGGGTAAGTTGCTTTTGTTGGGTTTTTGCAACAGGTTTTGTAACTTCAACCTTGGGTTCTTTTACGGTTACTTGTTCGTTTTTACTTGTATTAACAACTTCTTTTTTTGTTTGTTCGGATTGAGTCTGCTTTTTCGGTTGAGCGGCAGTTTTTATCGGTTGAGTTTGTTCATTCTGCTTAGTCTGTTGGGTTTTCGTTGTATTCGTATTATTATCATTCTTTTTAGTTGTTGAACTATTATTTTTTTGAGTTGAATTGTTTGTTGTTTTTTGAGTTTGTGAGGGTTTTGTTTGTACTGTCTTTTCTGTCGGTTTAGGGGTTGTTTTAACAGGCGTCGTTGTAACATTAACTTTCGGTGTTTCAACTTTTACGTTGATAACAGGTGTTTCTATGTTTATTTCGGGGGCTCCGATTTCAATATCAACTTCTGCTTTCGGAATGTCTACTTTTGCTGATTGTGATATCATTTCCAACTTGAAATTACGGTTTTCAAAAGCAATGTGTTTATGTGTTTTCGGTCTGAAAATCAACACAAGCGAAGTTGAAATTATTAAAAGAAACAGTATAAGAAATATAAAAAAGTTTTTATGCATATTTACTTATCTACCCTTGCTAAAATTTCGTCGCAAGCATAAATTTGAAATTTTGTAACCGATAACAGGAATGTTTCTGCAATCAAGAGTGCTGTCGGAACAAGGGCTGCCAAAAAACTCACGAACAATCCTGAAATATCTTGTCCTAATTCTGTTGAAAAATAAGAGATGTTCATTGTAAATTCAATGAGAATAATGCCTGAAGCAATAAAAAATGTTGTTGTCATTTCTTTTTTAGCACGTTCGGTTGCCGTCAGACCTAAAATTTCGGCACAATGTTTTAAATAATTGCTAAAACCGTCATGTTTTATTACGTTTGAATTACTGATTTTTTTTGCAACAGTAAATCCGTGTACGAACAGGAAAAACGCAAATATTATTAAAAAAGTTGCTAAAACCAAAAATACAGGGGAAAATCTTAGTCCTGAAATTCTAATCCAACCTGCCGCTTCGGGAAAACACATAGCAAGAGTATTTGAAACACCGTAAGCAAGAAAAGGAGCGGTGAAAATTCCAAGAATTGTTTCAAAAACTTCTCTTATCCTGAGATTAAAAATTCTGTCTTTTACATATTGAAGTTTAGAATCACTTAAATTGTTAACAAAATGACCTATCCATTTTTGGTATTCTTGCATAACTTTTTCAAAATCTTCTCTGTATTCGTATCGGTTTAACAATTCCGTCAATTCAGAACTGTTTGCTTTTAAATACGCCGATGCAACAGCAAGAGATACTGCAATCATCACAAAAAACAGTGAAATCAAAAGCGGAAAAACAATGTTATTTGTATAATCCAAATAATACAAGAGGTTTATTGTATAAACTCCGCAAAGTATCAGCGAGGACAATATCGTTAATAAATATTGCACGGAAACATTCATTTTTGTAAGCGAACTTTGTGATTTGTTTTGAAAATAACCGTAAAATCCTTGCTTCAATAACAACAAAATTCCAAAAATTAATATTGAATAAACAAACCAAATTTTTGCATCTGTCGGAAGGTGAATATAATCTGCCGATTCTTTAATGGAAAGTCCAGTAAGATAATTAGTAACGGCAAAAGCACAAACAATGGAACTGAAAAATAATGCAACGTGGGTGTATATTTTTCCTTTTAAATTTTGTGATATCTTTTGCGTCAAATCATTTATTCTGTATGAAACCTCTTTAATAATCGCAACTCTTTCTTCTTCAATTTTAGAATGAACTTTGTCAAGTTTAATCTTCGTTTGAGCTGATTTTTCATCAATATACAGGTTTTTTATGTCATTTTGGTCAAAATCTTCATTTTGAATTTCAGTCAAAGTCTTTGCGGATTGCTCTATCGTGACTTTTATATTGATAAATTCATCGGAATTATCAAATAACAATCTTGCAACATTATTGATTTGTATCTGTTGAAAAGATTGTCCTTTGAATTTAGGACCTTTAGGAGAATTTGCCGACAAAATATAATTTCCGTCAGAATTTCTTTCCAATA
>Ga0256407_10004728_pt1 | contig 22423 bp, 17 predicted proteins | sample RumenRJG_04DNA_FD_193489 | JGI IMG/M metagenome (GOLD analysis project Ga0256407, IMG submission 193489) | Bovine rumen microbial communities from Lethbridge, Alberta, Canada - RJG_04 | ecosystem: Host-associated > Mammals > Digestive system > Stomach > Rumen | place: Canada: Alberta... | reverse complement strand
GGCAACGTCCGCCAACTGAAGAACATCACCGAACAGATGTCGGTGCTCAGCGAGAAGCGCGAGATCGACGCCGAGACCATCCGTCATTTTATCCCCGACGATGGCACCACTACCCTGCCTGCCACCATCCCCACCACTGGAGGCAGCCACTCCTATGAGAACGAGCGCGATGCCCTCTTCAAGATGCTGCTCGACCTGGGCAACAACGTGAAAGACCTGCGTCGCGATGTGAACAGCCTCCGCAAGGTGATCGATGACAACAATACCATCGCCACCCAGGGCCAGGCCCTCAGTGCCCAATACTCGATGCAGATAGAAGCCGAGCGCCACGAGTCGGCCAATGTGGAAGATGCCGTGGCCGAGGAGATCTCTGAAACAGAGACCGAGAGTCTGAACATGAAAGAAGTGGAGAAGACCAAGATAGAGAAAGCCTTGGAGCGCTGCAACGGCAACCGCAAGTTGGCTGCCCAGGCCCTGGGCATGTCGGACCGCTCGCTATACCGCAAACTGAAACAATATGGACTCACCAAGAAATAAGGTTGCCCTCACCCTGTCGGTCATTCTCATAGGTATGGTGCTCACGGCATGCAAAGTGTCGTACAAGTTCAACAGTTCGAGCATCGACTATACGAAGACGAAGACCATCACCATCGTCGACTTCCCCATCCGTGCCAGTTATGTCTGGGCACCGATGCAGACCATCTTCAACGAGCAGTTGAGGGACATTTTCTCGAGTCACACCCGCCTGGTGCAGGTGAGCCGCAACGGCGACCTGAAGATTGAGGGCGAGATCACGCAATACACCCAACGCAACAAGAGCGTGTCGAGCGAGGGTTATTCTGCCCTTACCGAACTCTCGATGACCGTGAACGTGCGTTTCACCAACAACGTGAAGCACGACGAGGATTTCGAGCAGTCGTTCACCGCCACCGCCTCTTACGACAGCCGCTTGTCGCTCAACTCCGTGCAGGAGGGACTGGTGGAGGAAATGGTGGAGGACATCACCGAACAAATATTCAATGCCACCGTGGCCAACTGGTAACGCTATGGACCTACGACAACTTATCGAGCATCCTGAGCTGATGAACAAGGAGACGCTATACGACCTGCGCTCCCTCATCGCGCTTCACCCCTATTACCAGACAGCGCGCCTGCTGATGCTCAAGAATCTCTATTTGCTGCACGACTCCTCGTTCGACGATGAGTTGCGCCGCGCCGCCATATACATTGCCGACCGCACCAAACTCTTCGACCTGGTAGAGGCGGGGCACTATCAACTCAGGCCCCGGCACAGCCGCCAGGAGACACAAGGCTCCGACGCATCCGACCGCACCCTCACGCTTATCGACAAATTCCTCAACACGGTGCCCGACGACAAAGCCGCTCCCTCCAAAAAGCGGAAGCCCACAGCCGCCGATGCCACGGTCGACTATGTGGCATATCTTTTGCAGGAAGAGGGCGGAGCACAACCAGCAGCAGCCCCGGAAATGCGTGGCCAACAACTCATCGACAAGTTCATCAACGATGAAGGCGGTAAGATTACCTTACAGGAACAGCCCGAATATGTGCCCCAAGAGCCTGTCGAGGGAGCGAAAACTGGAGATGAGGGCTATTTTACCGAGACATTGGCCCGAATTTATGTCAAACAAGGCCGATATTCGAAGGCTTTGGAAATTATTAAGCAATTAAATTTGAATTATCCAAAAAAAAGTGCTTACTTTGCAGACCAAATTCGATTTTTGGAAAAATTGATTATAAACAACAATAACAAATAAAGAAAATTATGTACTATTTATTCGTAATTCTTATCGTCATTGCCTCGCTGCTGATGATAGGTATCGTCCTGATTCAAGAGTCTAAAGGCGGAGGTTTGTCGTCGAACTTCTCTGCTGGCAACCAACTCGCTGGTGTGCGCAAGACCACCGACTTCATAGAGAAAGCCACTTGGGGCTTGGCCATCGCCATGGTTGTGCTCAGCGTGCTCTGCGCTTATTTTGCCCCCGATGCCGTGGGCGAGCAGAGTGCAGTAGAGGCTACCACCACCAACCCGCTGACCAATCCTACTACCCAGCAAAACTTCGGCGTCACCCAGCAGGCTCCGGCCGCTGCTGACAAGGCTGCACCCGCTGCTGCCGAGAAAGCTGCACCTGCCGCTGCTGACAAGGCTGCACCCGCTGCTACCGAGAAAGCTGCACCCGCCGCTGCTGAGCAAAGTGCTCCTGCAGCCCCTGCTGCCGATGCCAAGAAATAATTGAGCGCATTTTAAAAAATCGCCTAAAAATTTGGCGATTAGAAATAATTCGCTTAACTTTGCACCCGCTTTTTAACCGAAAGCGGAACATGGTGCCCGTAGTTCAGTTGGTTAGAGCGTCAGATTGTGGTTCTGAATGTCGGGGGTTCGAGTCCCCCCGGGCACACCGGAAAAATCCCAAACGAGAGTTATTATTCGTTTGGGATTTTTCTTTTGTGCGTTTTGCTACTCATTTTGCTACTCTTCGTCATAGTAACATCTTTTCGAATGGGCATCTCATTCCGCTTTCTTAGCCATCACCCTTTGAGCGATGTTTTGCTTCAGGCAGTCGCGGTAGAGCCATATCTCACGGGTGTGATAGTTGCCCTCCTTGCCAAAGAGAGGCAGCACATAGTCGGTGGCAGTATAGCCATCGACGAGCAAAAGTTGCGATGTCGTATCGAGCCTCACGGTGAGGGTATCCTTCCGCTGCTCGTTCACCGGCAACAGCGGAGAGGGTTCGGTGACGAGAGTAGCCGGTGTATTGTCGGTTCGCCAGTTCACAGGATTGATGGCCACCACGTTACCCCCACTGATAGAGGGTATGGCGCAGTCGGCCGTCTTCACCGAGTTATAGCAAACGGTGACCCCTGTGTCGGAAGGCCCCGTAGCGGGTTTAATATGCCCACATTCCTCCAAGTCGGCCTTGGTGATATGATAACCGATGACATAGGCCGCCACCATGCGTTGGTAGGTATCATCATCCATGCGCCGCAACAATTCCCTCACGGCCAGAGCCCCTTGCGAGAAGCCTGCCAGCACGAACGGCCTACCTTGGTTGATGTGCTTCAGGAAATGGTCGAAGGCCCGCTCCACATCGGCGAAGGCAAATTCTTTCCATAGCGAACCGGCCGACTCTTCCATAACGGTTTGCAGCGAACATTGGCGGTAGTAAGGCGCATAAAAATTGAGAGCCACTTCGTTGCCGCAGAATAGCGTGTCGACGCCCAGCATCTCGCCATACAGCGGCAAGCGCAAGCTATCGGCATAGGTATCGGCCAGATGCCCCACAATGCCGTCGGGCAAGTTGTAGTCGCCAATTTCGGTGGAAACGATGTAGAACACATCGGCAACACCGTTTCGCTCATTGGTATACCATTGCGTGCTGTCGGTATAATCGGGCTCTTTAGGCAGATAGCCAATGTCGGACGACGAGGTGTTGGTCTTCCTGCAAGAGACGAGCACATTGCCGACCATCAAGACGGTCAAAGCGAGTATCCACAGTCTGTGGTTCTTCGCCTGAGAGGAAAAAGAAAGATGTATTTTCATGATTGCGAAGCTGAAGATTGATTTTCTGAAGAAGGATATTTCCGGCGCAGGGTGATGAGATTGATTTCAGGCCATGGACCCAGACGAAAGGGAACGGTGCCTCCAATGCCCAATGACACATAGAGCATGCGCCCGTCGCTGTGGTATGCACCACCCCACTCATGGTAGGTGAGCCATGCCGGTGAAAAGCGCCCCACACACAGTTGCGCCCCATGAGTATGACCAGAAAGCGTGAGTTGCACGTCGCTGCTACCGAGCACCTCGCGTCGCCAATGCGAAGGGTCGTGCGAAAGCAACACTTTGAACATGCCTTTTGGCAATGCACCCAGTGCCTTAGCCAAATCGCCTTTCCGCACAAACGGTCCATTGCCCATGTTCTCCACGCCGACCAGCGCGATGGCATCGGTGCCCCGTCTGACCACATGGTGGGCGTTGTCGAGCAGCCGCCATCCCATCTGTCGCTGCAAATCCCTCACCTTATTGGCATGGCCACCCACATAGTCGTGGTTGCCCATGACGGAGAACAATCCGTCGGGGGCTGTAAGGCGCGACAGCGTGCCGAAATATGGGACGATTTCATCGGGACTGAAGTTCATCAGGTCGCCTGTGAAGAGTACCACGTCGCAGTGCTGTGCCAAAGCCGTGTCGACCACCTTGGTGATGAATTCCGGGTGACGGCTGAACGACCCCAGGTGCAAATCGGACACCTGCATGATGCGGTAGCCATCGAACGATTCGGGCACATCGGGTGAAGCGCACTCCACTTCTCTGACCTTGAGCCGTCGATAGCCGAAGACAAATCCATAGGCGAAGGCCATAGCCAAAGCAATGACCAGTATGAGGGCCACCTTCCACCCCACCAACGGTGCAGAGAGCGCGAAGAGCAATTTGGTCATGACAACCATGAGGAAGGTAGAGAAGAACACGCGCATCGACCTCACCGGTCCGAGGCACCAAGTCGTCATCACCACTAAGGTCCAGACCGTCCATAGCGAGACGAGGGCATAGCCCACCATCCACCATGCCCCAAGTGGCATGACATAGCGCCAGAAGATAAACACATCGGGCACCACCATCATCAAGATGGCCACGATGGTGAATATCTGGAAACTATGCTTCATGTCCTGAGTGGTATGTAAATCAAAAAAGGGAAGGCAAATCCCTCCCTTTATGATAGTAGAGTATGACAAATTACAAACAAATGCGCTCGGTGAGTGCGATGTAGCCCACCTTACGCTTCATTCCCTCCTGTCCAAGGAAGCCATCGTTGAGGAAATTGTGCAGGGGCATGGAGAACTGTATCAAGAATTTCGACTTGCCGTCCTTGTTTGTGCTTGAGAGAGCAAAGTCCAATCCCCATCCACCTTTCAACCTGTCTTTGTTGGTATCATCAATCGAGCCACCACAGCCCGTCACCACGTCGTAGAACACGCCGGCCTCAAAGGATAATTCCTTGTCGCCGGCAATCAACCCCACACGAGGCTGAAAATAGAAGCCCCGGAGGTTGTCGTCGGTCTCCTTGAATACAATTTCCTGACTTTTAAAATATGCGCCGGCATATAGGCCAAAAGTCTTAGGCATATACGACACGTCGGCACCTACGGCATAGTCGCCGATATGCTTGAATGGGTTGGCGAAGGCGCGGTGGTAAGGTCCGTAGATGTCGTTTCCATCAAACCCCTTCTTGCCCATTCCGATGGGGAACATCATTTGTGCGTCGGGCACAATCCGCTCTGCCCAGAGAGAGTCATTCCCATTGCCTTTGAAGAGGAGGCCCTTCAAGCCTATCTCCACAAAATCGTAGATGGCGGTGGTGAAGTAGTTGGTGCACCATGCGCGGGTGTTGAAAGTCCAGTCGCTGCAGGCATCCTGTGCCATCGCACTGAATGACATGCCGTATGTCAAGAATACAATTGATATTAACTTTTTCATGTTATGGTTATATTAGATGTTTATCCATGAACTGAGGTTGTCGGCAAGTGCCGATGGTGTGGCATTGCCTATCTTTTCGATGAAACCCTGTGCCTCCTTTTCATCGTAAGGCTCACCAAGATCATTGACATACGACTTCTTGCCGTCCTTCTCTGTCACGCTGAACAGTTGGCTGAAGCCCTCGTTCTCTGTCTTTTCAAAATAAGTAGTTGTCTCACCCTCATCGGTTTTCTCCTTGACTACCAGAGCATCACCTTGGAATGCAAGTTGCTGTCCCTCTTTCACGGCTATGCCATCAAAATTGTCGATGTCTTTCATGTCCTTGTAGAACGAGAGGAGCAGACAATCCTTACCATCATCGGTGCTCAAGACAACATAATCCTTGGCAAGAGCATATTTTGCGGGGGTCTTTCCCTCGCCCAACTCCATCTCCCACAAGGTCAGGATATCTTCCTGATGAGTTTTCAGGTTTTGGTCGGCTGCCACTACGAGGGCGTTATCGGGCTCGTTTGCAGCCAATTGCTCATTTTGCGGCTCTTTTACTGGGGCTTTGTCTGTACAAGAAGCAAGTGCCATTCCCAAAGTCATCATGACCAGAATGGCTTTTTTGGTGAAATATTGGTTCATTGTCATATTTGAATGATTAATAACTTGTTGACTTTTCAATCCCTACACTTTTGTTGGCAAATATAAACAAAAAAAACACCAAATTTCCAAAACGTCACGGATTTTTTACACAAACAATACACTTTTCCTTAAAAGATACTTTAAATATGCGGTAAAAAAGCCAGAAACACATATAAAAGAAAATCCTGACAAGGAAAGGAAAAGCCTAGAATTGAGCGATTCTAGTGATACATGCAGACAAGAAAAAACCGCAAGCTACTGTGGCCAGTCTCTTGCGGTTTTCTTGGTGATCCGCTTGGGGCTCGAACCCAAGACCCCAACATTAAAAGTGTTGTGCTCTACCAACTGAGCTAGCGGATCTCCGTCATTGCTTGAAAAGCGAGTGCAAAGGTAGTGGTTTTTTCAGTAACTGCCAAATTTCTAGCTCACTTTTTTGTTTTGTGCGCCCAAAAATGACGAAAAGGGTGTCTCTCAAGGAGTAGCAGAGGTTTCGGAAGCCGTGATTTCGGTCGTGGCAGGGGATTCGTCTGTTGTCGGATTCTCGATAGGCGTGGGCGACATGGAGTCGCCCAACGGCACATCGGGCAACTCATCCTTGGTGACATATCGTTGGTAATAGGCGATAAGCAAGGTGGTGAGAGGCAGCGCGATAATGAGTCCGATAAACCCGAGGAGTGTGCCCCACACCGACAACGAGAGCAGCAGGATGGCAGGGTTGAGTCCCATGGCCGAGCCCATAATCTTTGGTGTGGTCACCATGTCGGTGATGATCTGCACAACGATGAAGACAAGCACGGCCAATCCGAAAATAATCCAGAAATTCTGCCCTGTATCGGCCGCCTTGAGCAAGGCGAGGAAAGCCGTAGGGATGAGCGCGAAGGTGTGGAGGTAGGGCACGAGGTCCATGATGCCGATGAGGATGCCCAGGCCGATGGCCATGGGGAAGTCGATGATGGTGAAGCCGATGCAGAACATGACACCCATGCAAAGCGCCACCAGTCCCTGTCCGCGGATGTAGTTGTTGAGTTCGCGTTCCACGTCTCCCATCAATGAGATCCAGAAAGGTCTCGACTTTTTGGGGAATATCCTTACCCAGTTGTTAGTGAGGTATTCGTAGTCGAGCAGGATAAAGAACATATATAACAATGTGATACACGATGCCACGATGCTGATGATGATATTGGCTGTGCGCCCCACGAAGGAGAACACCCCCGGCATGGTGGTCTTCAAGGTATCGATGAAGTCACGGCTGCTGAAGAACTCCATCACACGGTCGCGGTTTTGGTTGAGCCATTCGTGTATCATGGCCGAGAAGTCGCCCTTTGTCGACTGCTGGTTGAGGTACTTCATCAGCACATCACCCAGGCGCTCGAACTGCTCTATCATCGGTGGTATGATGAAATAGAACACGCCGGCGAGCACAATGCCCACCACGAGCAGGGTGACGACGATGGCCAGAGGCCGTGAGGGCACATGCATGCGATATTGCACGAACTTCACCATGGGATAGAGCAGATAGGCCAGGAGCCAGCCCACGAAGAAAGGCAGCAGCACGCTGCCGAGCAAATTGATGAGATAGATGACGGTTATCACGACTGCGACCATCAGGACCCATCGTGCCATCCTGTCGAATGTAATTTTCCCCTCAAGCATATTCTATTTTCTATTCAGAACATTTTTTCGCCGAGTGCCTTGCGGTAGCATTCCCGGCATAGCGGCTCATACTGGGCTTTCTCTCCCAAGAGCACCCTTTTCTCCTCGTTGACCAGACGGTGGCTGACATAGGCCAGGGCACCACATCTCACGCAGATGGCATGCACCTTGGTCACCTCGTCGGCGATGGCACAGAGTGCGGGCATAGGACCGAAAGGCTTACCTTGGAAGTCCATATCGAGTCCGGCGATGATTACCCTCACCCCTCTATTGGCCAACTGATTGCACACGTCGACAAGTCCATCGTCAAGGAACTGCGCCTCATCGATTCCCACTACATCGATATCCGACGACAGCAACAAGATGGTTCCTGATGTGTCGACAGGCGTACTGACGATGGAGTTGCGGTCGTGGCTCACCACCTCCTCGTCGGAATATCGGGTATCGATAGCGGGCTTGAAGATCTCCACCCGCTGTTTGGCGAACACCGCTCTTTTGATACGCCGGATGAGTTCCTCGGTCTTACCCGAGAACATCGATCCGCACACCACTTCTATTCTTCCGGGCCGGTGCAGTTCCCCTGATAAATTGTCGGTCATGATGATTGCAAAATTACAAAGATTCATCGAACTATCCAACAATCGAGTGCAAAATGTTACTAAAATGTAAAATTGGCGGATTTATTTTGCTGTTTCTTCGAATTGGTGTATATTTGCGCCAATTATGGGCATATTGTATATTGTTCCCACCCCTGTGGGCAACCTGGAGGACATCACTCTCAGGGCCCTGAGAGTGCTGAGGGAGTCGGACTTGGTCTTGGCCGAGGACACCCGTACTACGGGGCTTCTTCTGAAGCACTACGACATCCACAACCAGTTGGTCTCACACCACAAATTCAATGAGCACGGCACCAGTGCCGGCATTGTGGAGCGTCTGAGGTCGGGGCAGACCGTCGCCTTGGTGAGCGATGCCGGCACCCCCGGTATCAGCGACCCAGGTTTTTTCCTTGTGAGAGAGGCGGTGAACGCAGGGATAGAGGTGCAGTGCCTTCCCGGTGCCACTGCTTTCGTTCCGGCGCTGGTGAGTTCGGGTCTTCCCGACGACCGTTTCTGCTTCGAGGGGTTCCTGCCCCAGAAGAAAGGCCGCCAAACCCGTCTGACCTCATTGGCCGACGAGCAGCGCACGATGGTGTTCTACGAGTCGCCCTACCGGTTGGTAAAGACCTTGGAGCAACTGGGCGAGGTAATGGGAACTGACCGCCGTGCATGTGTGGCCCGCGAGATCAGCAAGATACATGAGGAATGTGTCCGCGGCACCCTTGCCGAGCTGGCAGTCCATTTCACCGCCACCCCACCCCGCGGCGAGATTGTGATTGTGGTGGCGGGCCAGGAAGAGAAGCCGCGTAAGGAAGAGAAATCACAGAATAGACGACGTAATCAACTAAATGAAGAATAAGATGAAGAAATTTTTTTATTTCGCCATTTGCGCGCTGATGGCCATCGGTTGCCAGGAAGAGAAGAAAGAGCCTGTGGCTGTTATTCCCGACCAAAGTGCTACGATTGACTCACTTCAGCAAGTGATTGAAGGACGCGACAGTGAAATCAACGAGATCATGTCGACGTTGAATCAGATTCAGGAAGGTTTCCGTATGATTACTGAGGCAGAAGGCCGCGTGACCTTGGCCAAGAATGGTGAGGGCAGCGACAAGGCCGCCAAGATCAAGTCGGACATGGAGTTCATCCAGAACAAGATGAAGACCAACCGCGAGATGATTGAGAAATTGCGCACCCAACTCAATGAGAGCACCATCAAGGGCAACGAGCTGAAACAGACGTTGGAGAACACCATCGTGAGTTTCCAGAAGCAGATTGCTGAGAAGGACCGCCAGCTTGCCGACCTTCAGTCGGCTCTTGAGGCCAAGGACATCCATATCACCCAATTGGACCAAAAGATTGACAACCTTCACAACGACGTCACCGACCTCCAGACCGAGAGTTCCCAGAAGTCGAAGACCATCAGCGAGCAAGACAAGCAGCTCAACACCGCCTACTATGTATTTGGCACGAAGAGCGAGTTGAAGGAGCAGCGCATCCTGGAGAACAACGAGGTGTTGCGCAAAGATTTCAACAAGAACTACTTCACCAAGATAGACATTCGCAACGAGCGTACGATCCCACTCTATTCGAAGTCGGTGAAGATGCTCACCAGCCACCCTGCCAATTCCTACCGCCTGGAGGCCGATGCCAAGAAGCTCTACACGCTCCGCATCACCGACCCCACGGCATTCTGGAGCACCAGCAAATACCTGGTGATTCAGGTGAAATAACATGATTTCGACAGGTTAGGCCACTCCCAACGATTAAGGAGTTTGAACCTATCCGGATATAAGAATCTCCCCTTCCAGTTTCGATTGGAAGGGGAGATTTGTTGTAGGGCCTAAATGGGTGGCTTACCGGTATCCGCTGCCACCGCCGCCACCGCTGCCACCGCCGCCACTGTAAGACGACGAGCCACCGCCACCCGAACTGCTGCTATAGCTGTGCGAGCGTTCAGAGGCCGCCCTTGCCTCCGCCTGTTCCCGCTCCTTCGGTGTCATGTAGTCGGCCGCATAAGAGGCTGCCGCAGTTGCCAAGGAGGCCAATGAAGCCGTGCTGCTAAACAAGTCGGGGTCGTAGAGCATGTCGTCGAGTCCGGCCAGTTGGTTGAAGTCGGGCATTACTTTTTTCATATCGGCCAACACCTGGTCGGCGATGCCGAAAAGCGTGGCATAGACAAGGTAATCCTTCCACAAAGCCACCTCCTCGAGGGTATGTTCAGGCGCCCGCGTGAAATCCTCGAGGAATTTCTTCAGTCCGAACACCTCAGCGACGTTTTTCTTGTTCAGGCCAGAGAGACTCATCAAGGTGTTGTTGCTCAGCGCACTTCTCATGCTGCGGGCAATGTTTCTAAGCGGCAATGGGTCGTCGTGCACGTAGCGGTGGAGCTCTCCCGGATCGAGCACATGGTCTTTTCCCGCAGCCTTATAAAGCAATTGCTGCAAATAATAAGGATAGTCGTGCGAGCCTCGGCCTGCCCCTATATTATTCGCATTGGATATAGGATTGGCCACGAGGAATCTTTTTTGGATATTCCCCTTACTATCGGTCACCTTCACCATGGAAAGCCTTTTGTCGTAAATCATGCGTAAGATATGTGCACGGCGCAATGCGTCGTAGTCTTTTTTCCTCGTCACAGCGAAGAACGTGCCTGCCGCCTTGTTGAGATCGCCATCGAGCGGGATGTCACGGAACCAATCCTCCGTCCGTCCCCTGACATTTCCGAAGAGTCGGAACATTTGCTTGTCTTCCGCGCATTTCTCAGAAGTGAGCACAGGTGTGGCAATGAGCACCACCGGCACAAGGATGATGATGAGCACCCATCCCAGTCCGTCGAGGAAACTTCCCTCGCTGGTGCTGAGTCCGGTGAACGACGACTTGCTGCTCTGCCGGTCGATTTGTTCGGTGTCGAGGTACTCACTCCCCCTCAGCGCTCTCCGTTTCACTGCCTTGTAGAAAGTGGAACTGACAGTGGTGGCAGGGTGGAACATCCCTTTCTGGAACTGCACCATGATGGTCATCTTCTCTTCTGTGTCGTTGAAGGGGCGTGTTGTCTCCACCTTCACCTTTCCGTCCTCCACGAAAATGGTGCCATAATGCTTGAACGACCACACGCGGGTGTTCTCGGGCGTAAACGTCTTGCCCTCACCCTCTATGGTCACCGTCATGTGCTTGGCAAAAGGCTCCGCCGCCTGATAGAAAGTGAAGATGAAGCCATCGAAGTCGTCGTAAGCCTTCACGAGCCGTGTAAGGGTATACCGGATGTGGTGAGTATGACTGCCATACTGGCTGATGCCCCAACACAGTTCCTTGCCCTCATCGGCATGATAGATGCCACATTTGTAGGCCTTCTCCTCGAACGAGGCTTCCAAATTCCATGGGGAGATGTATTTGAACTCATGTCCCTGCTCGTCGGTGACGGCCAGTTCGCCGATATCGCGCCCTTGCAGGTCGTACATCTTGATGAACCCCTCGGTGCCACGATTGATGGTCACCCTTCGCGATTCACAGATACGGGCATTGCCCAAGTCGTTGATGATTACATGGATATCGTTGTTGTGCAGCTGTGCCGACACACTGGCCGAGGCCCATGTCGCCATCACTACCATGAAGTATCGGAAAGAGAGGTAATGCAAATATCTCATGATTGTTTTCTCTTTAAGCAAAAGATTCTGAAAAGGCGATAACCCACTCCCAACAAGATGACGAGCACGCAGCCCAATGCAAGGCTGGTTTTGGGATAGGCATAGAAATACTCGAACAAAGGCAGTCCACCCGACTCCGTCGTGTGCTTGCTCTCATTCATCATGGCCGAGTGAAGTTCGCTGGCAGGGATTTCGAATGCTTGTGCGGGGATGCCCCCTGACGGGTCGACGTGTACGAAAGACGACGCATTTTCAGTCTGTCCCCCATTCCCATTCTTCTGTTGCGAAGGGATGCCCTCGAAAAGTCCTGGCCGGAAAGCCAGACGGATGGGCAAGTTGGATACCCGTTGGCTGGTTTTAGGCCGGATGACCACCACATCGCCGTCGAAAGTGATGTTGAGGTCGGAGGAAGAATGGTCGAAGTCGATGTCTTCGGGCTTCAATGTTCCGTCACTCAGACTGATAATTACCTCTGCCTTCTCGGCTGGCGTCTGTCCACTGAGGTTCACGAAGTCATATTCGAGCACATCGTTCTTCCCATCATTATACAACATGTTGGCCAACGGATAAGAGGCGTAGTAAACCAACCTTTTATCAGGATTGACGCCCCAGCAATAATGAGCAAGGTGGTCGTCAACCCATTTACGCCCACATTTCTTCTGTTTCTCGGCAGAGGGGGCCGACGACTTCCACCACTCAAGGCGTTGGAAATAGTCTTCTCCTAAAGAAACGTTCATGATGAACTTTTTCGTCATGTGTTTGTCTTCAATAGGCACGAAAGCCTCGTCGCAGCCACCCGGGGTGATGTCGCGCACCTCGGTGACAACGATATAGTCGGGATGCAGGCTCACATTGGCGCTGACTCTGTGGAGAATGGTCTGTGCTCCCGAGGGCAAAGCCATCATCCAAACAATCCAAACAGACAGGAACTTGATGATTCTCATCGTGGTGGTTATTAAGTGAAGTAAGCAAAAACGAGTTTTCCCAGCTGCAAAGATAATAAAAAATACACATCCATGAACAAAAAACCAGGCAGATGATGCCTTTTTATCACACACCCGCATCAGAGGATGCCAGTTTGGACCCATTTCATCAAATAACCAATACCCTCACACTTTGAACTTCAGACCTTCAGAAGTCCCATAACCTCAACACCCTTTTCAGTTTGGGAAAGTTGAATTTTCCATCTTTTTTGAATATTTATGCAAATGAAAGATGACGAGACCACGCTCTCGAGTAGCTGTAAAACCATGTCTGAGAAAATCAAATGTTAAAAAATAACACACTTTTACAACGTTGCTTTACTATTCATGGGTTAATTTTCACTTTTTTATCATTTTGTTTGCGTTTTGAAATAAAAATGGTTAATTTTGCAGACTGCATACATGTGCACTAACTGCAAATAAACAATAACATATAAACACATTTATGAGAAAAAGACTAAGCTTGATTTTGGCCTGCCTATTCATGTCGATTGGACTGGCAGTGGCTCAAAACACCGTCACCGGAACCGTTGTATCGGCCGAAGACGGTGAGCCTATCATCGGCGCTACGGTGAAGGTGAAAGGCACCAATATTGGCGTAGTGACCGACATTAACGGTAAATACAGTCTGAGCGCCCCCAATCCCAAGCCCACCCTTGAGATCACCTACATCGGCATGAAGACGATGTCGGTGAAAGGTGGCAAGGACGTTGTGGTGAAGATGACCTCAGACGCCAACATCATCGACGAGGTGGTGGTGACCGGTATGCAGCAGATGGACAAACGACTGTTCACCGGTGCCACGACGAAGATCGATGCCGACAAGGCAAAGCTCGACGGTGTGGCCGACGTGACCCGCTCGCTTGAGGGCCGTGTGTCGGGTGTGACCGTGCAGAACGTGTCGGGAACCTTCGGTACGGCACCGAAGATCCGCGTGCGTGGAGCCACCTCCATCTATGGTAGCAGTTCGCCGCTGTGGGTGGTAGACGGTGTGATTATGGAAGACGCCGTGAACGTGTCGGCCGACGATCTCTCGTCGGGTGACGCCACGACCCTGATTTCCAACGCCATTGCCGGTCTGAACGCCGACGACATCGAGAGTTTCCAGGTGCTGAAAGACGGTAGTGCCACCTCTATTTATGGTGCACGCGCCATGGCCGGTGTGGTGGTCATCACCACGAAGAAGGGCCGTACGGGCAGCAGCTCCATCAACTATACAGGTGAGTTCACCTACCGCATGAAGCCCAGCTACGCTGAGTACAACATCAGCAACTCGCAGGAGCAGATGGGTATCTACAAAGAGATGGAAGCCAAGGGTTGGCTGGAGTTCTCCGCCTTGGCCAATGGTTCGTCGTCGGGTCTTTACGGCCGCATGTACAACCTGATGGACCAATACAACCCTGAAACCGGCTTTGGTCTGCCTTTCACCCAGGCTGCCATGAACAAGTACCTGCAGGAAGCCGAGTTCCGCAATACCGACTGGTTTGACCTGCTGTTCAACAACAACGTGATGATGAACCACTCGGTGAGCGTCTCCACCGGTACGGAGAAGGCCAACATGTATGCCTCACTCTCCGCCCTTGTAGACCCAGGATGGTACAAGGACAGCAAGGTGCAGCGCTACACCGCCAACATGAACGCCTCGTTCAACTTGTCGAAGCAAGTGACGCTGACCATGCGCACCACCGGTTCGTTCCGCGACCAGAAGGCTCCCGGAACGCTCAACCAGAGCACCGACGTGGTGAGTGGTGCCGTGAACCGCAACTTCGACATCAACCCCTTCAGCTTCTGTATGAACACCTCACGTACCCTCGACCCCGAGGGCTCGTATACCCGCAACTACGCTCGTTTCAACATCTTCGACGAGTTGGCCAACAACTACATCGACGTGGATGTGATGGACCTGAAGTTCCAGGGCGAGTTGTCGTGGAAACCCATTCTCGGACTGGAGTTGAAGGCATTGGGTGCCTACCGCATCAACCACTCCAACCGCGAGCACTTTGTGCTGAACCATTCTAATCAGGCCGAGGCCTATCGTGCTGGTGTTGACAACCCCAACATCATGTACAACAACACCTATCTGTATACCGATCCCGACGTGCCCAACTCGCTCCCCATCTCGGTGATGCCCGAGGGCGGTATCTATGTGCTGAACCGCAATAAAGTGAAGCAGCTCGACTTCCGTGCCACTGCTAACTATAATAAGGTGTGGAACGACACCCACATTTTCAACGCGCTGGTAGGTATGGAAGCCAACCGTGCCGACTACAACGCTGCCGAGTTCACCGTGATGGGTGTGGACTACGAGATGAGTTCACTTGTGACGATGAACAAGGACCGCACGAAACAAGCCATTGAGGAAGGTACCGTATTCGACAGCTTCGGAGAGTCGTGGAACCGCCGCCTGGCCTACTTCGCCAACCTGAACTACTCTTACAAAGGCCGTTACGTGCTCAACCTCACCGGCCGCTATGACGGTTCGAACCAGCTGGGCAAGGCCCGCAAGTCGCGCTGGCTCCCCACCTGGAACGCTTCGGCATCGTGGAACGCCCATGAGGAGACCTGGTTCCAGAAATGGCAAGAGAAGACCAACAATGCTTTCTCGCATGCCACCATCCGTCTGTCGTACTCGCTGAATGGTGAGCAGACCACCGCTTCGAACGCACTCCCCATCTACCGTCCGGAGATTATCTGGCGTCCATGGGGCGACCAGCAGGAGAGCGCCCTCTACCTGTCGAGTCTGGGTAACTCTGAGCTGACCTATGAGAAGAAGCATGAGTTCAACGTAGGTGTGGACCTTGGTTTCGTTGGCAACCGCATCAACTTGGTGACCGACTTCTACTGGCGCGACAACTTCGACCTGATGGGTTATGTCAATACCCAGGGTGCCGGTGGTGAGACCAGGAAGTTCGCCAACGTGGCCTCGATGAAGTCACACGGTGTTGAGGCCACCTTGACCACCCAGAACATCCGCAACGACAATTTCCAATGGACCACCGACCTTACCTTCGCCTACTGTAAGACAGAAATCACCGACCTGCTCTCGCAAACCCGTGTCATTGACTTGGTTCGCCAGAACGGTTCCTACCGCAAGGGTTATCCCCACCGCTCATTGTTCTCCATCCCCTTCATGGGTCTGAACGACGAGGGTATCCCCACCATCATGAACGAGGATGGCGACGTGACCACCACCAACATCAACTTCCAGGAGTATGAGAAGCTCGACTTCCTGAAATACGAAGGTCCGACGGAGCCCACCACCACTGGTGGTATGAACAACATGATACGCTGGAAGAACTGGCGTCTGAACGTGTTTGTCACCTATTCGTTTGGCAACAAGATCCGACTCGACCCGGTGTTCTCGGCAGGCTACTCCGACCAGAGCGCCATGCCGAAGGAGTTCAAGAACCGCTGGGTGATTCCTGGTGACGAGAAAAAGACCACCATCCCGGCCATCGCCAGTGTACGCCAGCGCTCCAACGACTACACCCTGGGCTATGCCTACAACGCTTACAACTACTCCACCGCCCGCGTGGCCGACGGAGGATTCATCCGCCTGAAGGACGTCTCTCTTACCTACGACTTCAGCCCCAGCCTTCTCCACAGGATAGGCCTGAGCACCGCCTCACTGAAGCTCGACGCCACCAACCTGGTGTTGCTCTATGCAGATAAGAAGCTCAATGGTCAAGATCCCGAGTTTGTGAACGCCGGCGGTGTGGCCTCGCCTCTATCAAAGCAGTTCACGCTCACCGTGCGTCTTGGTATCTGACATCACCCCCAACATCAATTTCATCAATAAAGCAATGATAGATATGAAATCGGTAAAATATATCACCATGTCGGCCCTCGTGGCACTCTCGCTGTCATCATGCAGCGAAAGTTTCCTTGACCATCCCGCCGACAATCGTACGGAAATCGACTCCGAAGATAAGATCATCAAGTTGCTGACGAGTTCTTACCCCTCGGCCAATTACATGTGGGTGTCGGAGATTTCGAGCGACAATTTGATTGACAACATGACTCCCCATTTGCCTACCAAGTCGTGGGATCCACAAATCTTATCGTTCTATAATTATCCTCCATACGACCGTGCCGACGACCAGCTCTTCGCTTTTGAGCCCGCTACACTGGCCACTTTCTCCGACTACGACCAACCCGGCCAGATCTGGGACGGCTACTACGCCTCTATCGCATCGGTGAACGCCGCGCTCCAGGCCATTGACGAAGTGGCAGCCAAGAATGGTGGCATGACCGCCAAGTTGAAGGCCGCCCGTGCCGAGGCCTTGTTGATTCGTGCCTATGACCATTTCTGCCTGGTGAACATCTTCAGCCAGCCCTACAAGGATGCTGAGGCCAGCAAGCGCGACATCGGCATCCCCTATGTCACCGAGGTGGAGGATGTGGTGCAGAAGAATTACGACCGTGGCAATGTGGCCGATGTGTATGCCAAAATCCAGGCCGACCTGGAGGAAGGTATCGCCAACCTCGACGAGTCTATCTTCGAGAAACCCAAATGGCATTTCAACAACAATGCCGCCCATGCCTTCGCCGCCCGTTTCTTCCTTTACAAGCGTGAATGGCAGAAAGTGATTGACCATGCCAATGCCGTTTTGGGTACAGACGAGTCCTCGTTGTCGAAAATGATGTTCGACTATTCTCTTTTGGCAGACGCCTTCTATGGAAGCGACTTTGCCAACATCTGGCAAAACCCGGAGCAAAACAACAACCTGATGCTCATCACCACGGGTTCGCTGATGGCCCGCCGTTGTATGGGCTACCGCTACTCATGCGCCGGCCCTGCCGCCCGCGAGGTGTTCCTCATCACCAGTGGCACGCACGCTTTCTGGCGTTCCTACTATGTCTGCCCACTCACAGCAGCATCAGGCATGTTCGGTTATAGCTCTTCTGACTATGGTTATTATTCTGGAAAGATCAACGAACAGTTTGAATACAGCGACAAGATTGCCGGCATCGGCTTTCCTCACATCCTCCACCGCGCCTTCACCGCCAACGAGTTGTTGCTCGCCCGTGCCGAGGCCAAGATTATGCTGCGCCAGTACGATGCTGCCTGCGAAGACCTCTGCGCCTACTGGAACCTCAGTGTAGAAAAGTTGAGCGATGCCGACAAGGCCGTTTATGGCAACTATATCAACACAGCCACAAAGGAGCTGATAGAAAACTGGTATTCCAACAGCGAGCACGCCAACTGCTATGCCGACTGGGACTGCACCCAGCGTGTGAGCAGCAGTTATGTGATACCTCACGAGGCCACTCCATATATGAACTGCCTGAACGAGTGGCGCCGCTGGGAGACCTCGTTCGAGGGCCTCCGCTTCTTGGACCTGAAACGTTGGGGAAGAACAATTACCCATGAGATGAGAGGACATGACGCCCCCATTGTATTGGAGCCTGGCGACCCACGCCTCGCCATCGAGGTGCCCTGGGAGGCACAATCGGCTGGCATGGCCTCGTCACGTGGAGCCTCCACAGCAGCTTCCAATGCCAACATCACACTATTCGACGCCAAACAATACAAGACCAAATAAAGGAGGACACTGAAATGAGAAACAGACTGAATATACTATTTTTCTGTGCCTTGGCGATGGTGGCCACTGGGTTTATCTCATGCTCTGAGGACGACCTGGGACCCAGCATCTTCGACACCAACGACTATCCTCTCGACCGTACCGAATACTGTTTCCCTCTCGATACGTTCCTGAAGGTCAACTTCCTTGAGCCCTATAACGTGAAGTTCATCTACCGCATGGAGGACATTGGCTCCGACATGACGAAGAACCTCACCCCTGCCCGCTACGAGAAGAGCATCGAGCTGGCCGTGCTCGCCAAATACCTTTGGTATGACGTATATGCCAAATACGGCACCGACCGCTTCCTGAAGGAGAACAGTCCCCGCATCATCCATGTGATTGGCTCGAAGAACCTCAACCCCAGCCAGGGCACCGAGATCCTGGGTGTGGCCGAGGGAGGCTTGAAGATCTCGCTCTACAACGTGAACAACCTCAACTATGCCGACATTGACAACATGAATGAGTATTTCTTCAAGACGATGCACCATGAGTTTGGCCATATCCTTGACCAGACCCATCTGCGCCCGTCGCAGTTCAACCTCATCTCGCGCACGCTCTACGACGCGTCGACCTGGACCAACCTGCCCGACTCGATGGCCTTTGGCCGTGGTTTCGTCTCACCCTATGCCGGCAGTGCCGCAGGTGAGGACTGGGTGGAGGTGCTCTCCAACTACATTACCCGCGACTCTATCTCGTGGGCAGCGATGATGCGTGCCGCTTCCTTTGAATGGGAAGAGGTGGACATGACCCAAAGCGAATACAACAAGCGTGTGCGCGGTGGCGCCAACCGCGACACCGTGGGCTACTACCGTAAGCACGAAAACGGCGAAGAGAAAGTATACCGCAAGGTGTGCGCCCGCAATGCCGACGACTATGTGGCCCTCGACGAGAATGGCCATGTGCAGTGGCTTGACAACGACGGTGTGCAAGGCGACAAGGTGATTCTGCAGAAACTCGACATGGTGCGCGCCTGGCTGAAAGACAACTGGAACATCAATCTCGACGACCTGCGCTACGAGGTGCAGCGTCGCCAGTATGCCACCAATCCCGATGGCACGTTCAAGGTCGTCAACGGAGTCCTTGTGAACCACCTGACCCAACCAGCAGAGGAAGACCCCTCGGTCACCTTGATGGAGTATCTGAAGCGATGGGTAACCACATTTGAGCAACTAAAACAATAAGACTGTCAAGATATGAAAAAGATACTTAGTATTTCATTGATTCTGGCCACAGCCCTCACTTTCAGTTCCTGTGTGAAAGAAGAGGACGATATCTTCGACAAGAGCGCCGCCGAGCGTCTGAACGAAGCCAGCGACCTGTATTCGAGCCGCCTGATGGCAGCCCCCAACGGTTGGGCCATGCAGCTCTACCCCACCAACGACAATGAGTGGCCCTACGGCACTGGCTACTTGCTGCTCTGCCGTTTCAACAAAGACCATTCGGTGAACGTGGCGATGAACAACATCTTCTCCAACAGTCAGTATTTAAGCGACACCTCACTTTGGGAGGTGATTACCGACAATGGTCCGGTGCTGTCGTTCAACTCGCACAACGATTGCGTGCACGCTTTCAGCGATCCCTACGACTTGTCATTTACCGGTACAGCCGACAAAGACAACAACGAGTCGGGTACCGGAGCCGAGGGCGACTATGAGTTCATCATCGTCGATGCTCCCGAGGATGCATCGTATATGATGCTCAAGGGCAAGAAAAGAGGCACCTACAACCTGCTCACCCCCGTGGAAGAAGGCATGAGCTACGAGCAATACCTGATGAATGTGAAAACGTTCCGCGACTATTATTTTGCCAAGAACGTGCCCACCTTCTATGAAGTGCACTGGGGCGACAGCCTTTGCAAAATGACCATGTCGTATCCCGACGAGGCCATGAACGACAAGAATGCCAATGCCAGCTATGACGGCATTCCCAACATCTACCCCTATCATGGCAGTTCGGTGTTCGACCAGACGTTCAACACCTTCCTCATCACCATGCGTGGCAACGACTACTATCTGCGTTTCCGCGACCGTATCCACATTGGCGACGTGAGCGTGCAGGAGTTCCGCTATGACAAGGAGCGCGACATCTTTGTGAGTGTCGACAACGACAACTACTACATCTGTGGCGACGACCCCACCCGCTTCTTCTCGGAGAACATCTACAATATCTTCCAAGGCACCGACAAACTGGGATGGCGGTTCTACTATGAAGGTGAGATGTCGGACTCCTGGAAGGCTGAGATGGATGCCATCAATGCCGACTTCCAAGCCCAGAAGAACCCGATGACCCTGGTGTCGATGGCTTTCAAGAAAGAGAACAACGACCTTGGCCTTGCCCTTATTACCACCTACAAGACCAAATCGGGCAACTCGAGTGTCACCACCTACTATGACGTGAACAGCCAGGCCGACGGCGTGACTCTTACCTTCAATGGCAACATCAGCCGTAACGGTGACCGCGTGCTCGACATGGTGCCCGCACTGAAGACCTTCGTCACCTCGACCATCAACCAGAAGTTCATTGCCAAGAAAGATGACACTGGTTTCAACCTCAACACCTTGCACCTCTGCATTGCCGGCAATGAGGACAAATGGGTGAAGGTAAACCACTATGATCCCAATGACAAGAAATAAGGCAACGTCAAGCTTCTTGTAGTTCAGGACAGCAAGAAGATCAACATACCTCCTGTATGTCTGAACTACAAGAAGCCTACCTTAAACGATAATGAATCAAGATTAAGTATAAACCAAACAAAACGATTATGAAGAAACAACTTTTACTCACTGCAGCATTCACCATGCTGGCCACAGTAGGTTTTGCACAGGTCAAGACCGAATTAGTAAAGCACCAAGCCAATCTCACGCCCTTGAAGGCAGAGATGCGCATCGACGCCAACACGGTCAAGCCCCGTCGCAGCGTGTCGGACGGCACTTGGTACAGCAAACCTGTGGGTATGCTTTTCCTCAACTGCGACCTGAACCTCTCCAGCTACCGTGCATCTGTGCTTGCCATTCCCCCATTCTACCAGACCACTTTCAAGAATGAGTGCAACACTACCAATGTGACCTGGACCATCAATGGCAGCGACTTCAGCGAACACATGGATCCTGCCACTGGCGACTGCGACTACTACTACTTCGGCCGCACCACCGTGGATGAGGATGGAATGGGTCTCTACTATGTGCCCACTATCCAGAACGGCAAGTCGAGCTACACCCTCTGCGAGACCGACAAAGACGGTGAGGCCAACGCTGATGGCTGCGCTGCCTGCGTGCCCGATGAGACCAACGACCTGGCCTATGGCTACAACGAGATGGGTACCAACAACTGGTATGGCCAGGGTGTCATCAAACCCGCAACTGCTGTGACTGATAACGATTATACCTACATCTTTGGTCCTGGCACCATCACCTTCTCGGATGGAGAGACTTGGAACTCAGCAGGCGTGGCCCAGGTGTTCCCCGCTCCTGTCACTCCTCTTACCGTGAACGACCTGCTCGTACATGCCCTGAGCAACACCACCCCGCTCACTGGCGACGCCGTGCTCTACATGGAGATACGCAACGTGGTGCAGAACAGCCGTGGAGAGGACACCTTCGGTGATGAGGTTTACGAGACCCTCGTAGCCTATCCGGAGGACTGCAGCATTGCTTACACCTACAACAACACTACCAACTACTGGAACATTCTCTTCCACAAGAAATCAGAGGATGACTTCGGAATTGAGACCAACACTCCGTTCATCCTTGACAAGAAATTCGCACTTGTAGTGAGCAATATGAACCAGCCTGGTTGCGACGCAGGATTCATGGGTCTGACGATGTCGAACGAGGACGAGGGT
>Ga0256407_10004727_pt1 | contig 22425 bp, 14 predicted proteins | sample RumenRJG_04DNA_FD_193489 | JGI IMG/M metagenome (GOLD analysis project Ga0256407, IMG submission 193489) | Bovine rumen microbial communities from Lethbridge, Alberta, Canada - RJG_04 | ecosystem: Host-associated > Mammals > Digestive system > Stomach > Rumen | place: Canada: Alberta... | reverse complement strand
TATCGTCTGCCTCTATCTCCTTTGCGACAACCCGGCCTGTATCACGATATACTTTACCGTTAAAAACAGATTCAAATAGATCATATAATCCTGAAACCTTATCCCAAAACATAAAACCACCTCCAATAATTAAATAAACGTTTAATTGATATCCGTATATTATCTCCGAATATAAGCCTTGTCAATATAAAGATTAAACAATTGTTTAAGGGAATTGATATCTGTTATAATATATCAGCTGAGAAACAATAATTAATACGGATATTCTGCACGGTTATTTGTGAGCTGACTCAAGCAACGTGTTTAGGTATGGAGGGTTAATATGAAAAGAGATAAAGATGAACTCGAAAAGAGTGAACGCTTGCCTCATCACCATCACTCTAAAGAAGAAGAGCTTGCTCTTATACATAATATGCCCGGAGACAATGCCATAGATGCCGTTGCCGAAGCTATGAAGCAACTTGGCGATCCGACACGTTTAAAGATATTCTGGATTCTGTGTCATACAGAGGAATGTGTTTTGGACCTGTCAGCAATTATCTCCATGTCATCACCGGCGGTCGCCCATCACCTTAAACTGCTTAAAAGCACAGGCTTGATCACTGCCAGACGTGAAGGTAAAGAGGTTTATTATAAGGCGGCAGAGACGCCGTTAGTATGGAAGCTTCATACCACTATCGAAGATGTTGCCGAAATAAGATGCCCGCAATAAGGAAAATAAAAAAGTCCCGCCAACGGCGGGACTTTTGAATTGCGGATTTTACTGGATAACAACCTTATTCCATACATCCGAAGGAACGATCGCTATATATGTCTTACCGGGGTTAAATACCAGCGGTGTACCTGTAACTGCATTGGTGTACATTGTACGTCCGCAGTCGGAAGTCTTGGACCAGGTGATGGGGATACAACGACCGTTAGCCATATAGTACCCGCTTGAAGAAGGGGTAAGGATGTTGTAAATCATGTATCCGTTTGCATCAAGCTGTGTAAATGAGCAGTTAAGTACAAGAACATTTTCGAATGTTGTTACTGCTCCTGTAAGAGCATCTACGTGAGGCTTGTTGTATTCGGAATAGTCATATGTTCCGGTTGTAGCATTAAAGTTAAGCTTACTGCTGTTGTGAGGGAAGGGAAGTGATACGGCATTTGCTACCGTAGAGCCTTCTCCAAGAACATATTCAGTGGGAGCAAATACCATGTTAGGTCCCTGATAGTACTGGTTGTAAGTTGTTGAGAAACCTGCGGCTGCTATACGCTGTGCGAGTCCGGAATAACTTCTTCCTGTTGTAGGATTGGTATATGAGTTGTATGTAACATACTCTGTGAACTCAGATGCCTTACCGTTGGAATAACGTGCAAAGCCTGCGCTTAAGTTATTTGTGTAAGGAAGTCTCTGGTACATATTGTTGTAGTAAGGACCACCGTCATGAACAAGGATAGCGTTGTATTCTGCTGCAAGCATGAAGTTGGTAGGTCTTGTACTTCTGATGCTTCCGAACTGTGTGATGGAACCCCAGTCCTTAACGACAGCCATGAGACGTGTGATACGTCCGTTAGCTGTGCTGTTCATCATCTCATATACGATATCAGCCTGGTTGAGACCAAAGTGGGGAAGCGCGAATTTCTCGTTGTCCACCATGATGGCTACGGGGCGCTGATCCTTGAGCGCGCCGCTGATGGGAAGTCCGGTAAGCTCACTGATGTAGGTGCCGGTTGTAACCTCTGCGGCATCTGACTTAACAGTACCGGAAAAACCTGCTGCAGCACCTGCTGTAAGAACAGCTGCGGTGAGCAGGCCTATCAGACCGGCGAATCTTTTTTTCTTCATTCAATTATCCTCCGTCATATTAATCAGACTCCCTGTGAAGTAAAATCGTGGGAGCACACATACCAAGAGTATAACAGATTTTTATGGAGATTAACATAAAAAAGATCAGGCTTTTTCGGCCTGATCTATATTTTGGGTGAGTATATCGAATTTGTCTTCGTATATGATATTGAGAAGTTTATCAAGTCTGGTGATGGAGAGCTTGAGCTGATCAAGAGTTATGAGTCCGTCGTTAAGAGCGGTTACAAGCTCGTCGAGATCAACAACCTTAACGAATCCGTCGGGATAAATGATCACGTCTGCCAGCAGATCCGTTACCACAAGCTCATTTGAGTCTTTTTTGTATTCATAGTCAACGATATCGCAGTACCAGTAAAGGAGCGAATTATCTTCGGTATAGAATTTGCTGACTTTGATACCTTCCTTCGGAAAATAGCAGGAATAGCCGTGGTGCAGATATTTCTTTGGTTTAAGAGCGCACCATTTGGTAAGAATGATATCTTCACTGCACTCAAGAATCACATCGTCCTTAAGAAGAACGCATTCCTGAGGGATAAGACGTTTTCGGTAAAGAATGGGTTTATCCATTAGCTCCCCCTTTTCATTATCGGCCTGTGAAGTTCTGACTACCATGATACTAAAAAATTAAATTCTTTGCACGTATTAATTTGTTTTACGGTAATCACGAGGGAACAGTGAGGCAAGGATGCCTAACGCCGAGTGATTATGGTATAATCTCTTCTATGGCACTGAAAAAGAAAAGAAAACAACCCGCTTGGGAAAAACTCGATAATACCGCACTCTTGTTTCCGGTGATCGCAACCGAAGGAATGAGCAATGTTTACAGACTTTCCGCATGCATGACCGAGGAAATAGATCCTGAGGCGCTGTCGGAGGCGCAGGAAAAGGTTCTTTCCCAGTTCCTGGGGTTCAGGATGCGACTGAGAGCCGGTTTTTTCTGGTACTATTTTGAGGAAAATGACAGGCCTCTTCCGGAAGTGCGTGAGGAGAATGATTTTCCCGGAGCATATATCAATAAGAGCAGAAACAATCAGTATCTGTTTAGGATTACATATTACAGAAAAAGGATAAATCTGGAAGTTTTCCATGCGCTGACAGACGGATTCGGCGGACTGGTTCTTTTGAAGGAACTGGTTTACCAGTATCTGCGCATTAAGCATCCGGAAATCCTGGAAGTTGAGAAGGATAAGATATCATCAGGTATCTTCCTCGATAAAGAAGACAGCTATCTGAAGAATTTCAAGCATGCCAAGGGTCGTGATGTGGCCTATAAATCCAGGAAGGCCATCACATTAAAAGGTGAGAAGATTCCCAAGGGACAGCTTGGAGTCGTTCACGGGATCCTTCCGTTTGCACAGCTTAAGACTGCCGCCAAGGCTCATGGCATCACGCTCAATCAGTATCTGGTGGGTATATTTGTATATGCTATCTACAGGGAAGTCTTAAAGGGTGATCCTTCCGATGTGCCAATTAACTGTTGTGTGCCCGTGGATCTGAGATCCTATTATGATTCTCATACCATGAAGAATTTCTTCGCCATGGTATCAGCAATATTTAAGCCTGAAAAGGATGAGTACAGCTATGAGGAGGTCTTGGCTATAGTAGCGGAAAGCTTAAAGAGCCAGACTACACCGGAACATTTGAATGACATCCTTTCATATAACGTTTCCAATGAGACCAACAAATTCCTGCGTCCCATTCCTTTGTTTATCAAGAATATCGCCATAAAAAAGGTATATGATGCCACAGCATACGGAACAACATCCACTGTGACAAATGTGGGAAGGATCGAATTAAGAGAGCCATACCGCCCTTATGTGGAGAATTTCTATGCGATGCTCTCCATGTCAAAGGGACAGAATATCAAGGGGGCTGTGCTCTCATATAATGACAAGATGATAATAACATTCACGACTATACTGGCCGATCTGTCGGTACTCAGGAGATTTTTCAAATGTCTCACGGCAGATGGTGTGGAATGTGCCGTAGAGACCAACGGAGTATGGGATTGAAGAATAAGAATAACGAAAAAGAGAATAAAGCATCAGCAAAATCCGGCGAAACAAAAGAGCGTGCAGAACTCACACAACAAGATGCGGAGCCTGCAGTGAAGAGATGCCCTCAGTGCAGGATGGCAATACTTGATGCAGGGGAGACGTGCCCTCTGTGTCACTGTGTACTGGAGGAGCCTGATGAAGAAGGACGGGCGAAGATACATGCAATGTATGGCAATGCATCTCCCTATCCTGATGTGAGAAGAAAGCAGAGATGGGCAAGGTTTGCACTCAGACTAATATTCTTTATCATGTTTATTGCGGCTGTTGCCATGTTGGTCATCAATCGATATGCAAATCCGGGATTTAAATGGTCGGTCATCGCGGTTGCCGGAGAGATATATGCATATTCGCTGCTGGTATATTGGGTTAAACATGACTCGGGATTTGCAATGAAGATAGGTCTTCAGTTGCTGTTGACCATAGCGATGTTATATCTGATAGACAGGTTGACGGGAGACTATGGCTGGGCGCTGCAGTGGGCGATCCCGGGAGTGATCCTTTTAGGTGATCTTGTAGTGTTTTTCCTTATGATGCTCAACAGGAGCAGATGGCACAGTTATCTCGTATTGCTGATAGTGATGGGGCTGTGCAGCGTGGCGATTGTAGGTCTTTATTTTGCCGGCTTATTGAAGAACGGCATACTTGCTATGATCTGCGTTGCCGTGACCGGACTGTTTCTTCTTGCGACTTTCATATTCGGCGACAGGAAGATAACAATGGAATTAAAGAGACGATTTCATATTTGAAATCTGCGATCACAAGATGGAGATTGATCATATATGGCAGATCATGTATTACGGTCTGTAATTGAATGATTCTTTTGGGGTAAATTTTCGGGTAAAAAATGGAATTATCTGAGTTTAAAAAGGGCATAAAATCGGATAAAGAAGATCAGGTGAGTCTGCGTGGCATAACCGCAAGGCATATTGTTCAGGCGGCCAATCATCTGCCCGGAGCACAGGATCCCGCCCGTCGTGCAAGGATATATGAGAGAGAGCCTAAGTGGAAGTGCCCTCAAAACCTTGAACTTACCGAGATAGATTTAGGGAGCTTTAAGGCTGACTTCATGAGAAGCAAGCCTGCGGAATATAACACCGCTTTATTGGCGGAATCTGACAATACATCTAAAGAAAAGGGTATAATCCTCCAGCTTCACGGTGGCGGATATTACGAGAAGATACACAATACATACAGAGATATGGCGGCTTTGTATAACGAGCTGTCGGACGGCTGGGATGTAATAAGCCCGGATTATCGTGTTGCCCCCGAGGATCCTTATCCTGCGGCACTTGAAGATGCCCTTGCATCATATAAGTGGATCCTCGAAAAAGAATATGCGCCGGAGAATATCATAATAGCAGGTGACTCTGCAGGCGGCGGACTTAGTCTTGCGCTTACTCTTTACTTAAGAGATCACGATATGCCTCTTCCTGCCGGTATCATAACCATGTCAGCATGGACTGATCTAACCAAGAGCGGTGAATCCTACGAAGAGAATTTCAATATAGATCCCATATTCGGCGGGACTAAAGAAACGATGGTATATATGGACGGATATTATAAAGATGATGATCCCCACAATCCGTATATCTCACCGATCTTTGGAGATATGACAGGCTTTCCGCCCATGCTCATGCAGGTTGGAGACAGGGAAGTGCTTTTATCGGATACGCTGTCCGTAGCGGATGCGGCGAAGAAGGCAGGAGTCCTCGTAAAGACTCATGTTTATCCCGGAATGTTTCATGTATTTCAGATGGGATTGTCTCTTTATCCCGAATCGAAGGAAGCCTGGGAAGAAGTGAGACGCTTCATCAGGATCGTAAAAGGAATGGAAAAAAGCGAAGAATAACGGAAATAAAAATGGAGATCAGATATACAGACATAGGCCTCAACCTCTTTAGCGGACAGTATAGAGGAAAAGAAGAGCGGATAATCGAGAATGCACATGCAGCGGGAGTAAGAGTGATCATCACCGGAAGCTCGCTGTATAGTTCTTTATGTGCGGCGGAATTCTGCGCAGATTACAGCGGCGAAAAAGTATATTTTACTGCGGGCATACATCCTCATGATGCAAAGAACTGCGATAAAGAGGCATTAAAACGAATAAGAGAGATCGTCAGAGACAACACTGAAAATATAGTTGCAGTAGGTGAGTGCGGTCTGGATTATGACAGGATGTTCTCGCCTGCGGAGGTTCAGGTAAAAGCTTTTGAGGATCAGCTTGAGATCGCAGGAGAGTCCGGACTTCCTCTGTTTTTGCATGAGAGGGATGCGGCGGATGACTTTATTAAGATACTTGAGAAAAATCCCGATCTGGCAAAAAGAGCAGTGGTTCACTGTTTTACCGGAGACAGAGAAACCGTGCAGGCTTACCTTTCTCTCGGATGCATGATAGGTATCACAGGCTGGGTATGTGATGAGAGAAGGAATCAGTCTCTTGTGGATGCTCTTGATGTGATCCCTGCGGACAGGCTTATGGCAGAGACGGACGGCCCCTATCTTCTTCCCAGGGGGATAAAGGGCCTTAAGAATCCCAATGTGTCAGAGAATGTCATCTATGTGGTAAGGAAGATCGCTGAGATAAAAAATGTCGGCGAAGATGAACTTCGCCGACAGATACTTGATAATACCGATAAATTTTTTCGGATCAAATGATATAAGCGTGGTAAAGTAGCGGTGCATTGTATCACTTGTAATGCGCTCTTCCCGAAGCTAAGAATTCCCGGAATATCTTCTGATTATCCTGATTGTTACCGTAGTCGTTATCCTCATCTCCCATTATCAGCATACATACGTCGTCATCCGGGGTGACAGCGATATAGAAATGATAATAATTTGACGATTCGGGAACTATCGTTGTGACACCTTTTAAATCGCCTATGGCTTCATAAGTAGCATCATCGGCATTGGCAAACCAGTATAAACTGCTGATGTAGTCATCGACTTCATTATCTATATTTTTGTAATTGATGGGGTAAAACAGATCATTACCCTGCAATAATACACCGATGATATTTGAAGAAGTGTTCCTTGATGCAGTCGGAACCAATGCGAAAGAATCAAGGATAGTCAGGTCCGAAACGTTTGCGATCAAAGCCATTTCTTCATCTGAGAAAGAATTGTGATTATTCCAGGCAAAAGGGATTGCAAAGTCGGTGTCTGCTATGGTGACCACGTTTCTGTATTCGATAACGGATGTTGCGATGCCTTCCAGATCGGTGCCGTAGAGAGACGTGCTTGTGTCGGGCTGTATGAGCTCAAAAATGAGCATTTCATCCTCGTAGGGGACTACAGCCATTATTCCTTCAGTCCACAATCCTGCATCGGAGTATACATAGTCAAAGCTTATTCCTTTTACTGATCCGTCTTCGGATTCGAAGTTTTTAGCGGAGAGAAGCTTGAATTTATCTCTTTCGCCCGAAATATATTCGTCTATCCAGTCTTCTTTGTTCTCGTCAAGAGAACTGTATCCGTAGACATCGTTGCCGTAAACTTCCGTAAAAACATTGAGATGTGCATCTTCTTCACTGCCATCTGAATTCATGAGGCTGCATGAGGCTGTATCTTTTGTAAGATCGGTAACTTCCACGTAATCAGGCACTTCAAAGCGATAGTGTTTGAGATTCACAAAAGCATTACTTTTTTTGTCAAAGCCGCGACGCTGTTTTCTGTTTTCTGCGGGTCTGTCTATATATGTGATTATAACGGGAGCGTTTGCTTTGAATTTGTCATCGGCTTCGAAATCTTCAACACCGTCTATCAGCACATAGTCTATCTCGCCGTTTACCAATGTGTAATCGGCCTTGCTTCGCTGTACCGGTTCGGTCGAGATATTGGTGAATCCCTGTTTTTTCAAAAACTGTGCGATATTGTCGCTGTTTTTTGTCACCATGTTTTTGGACGAGATACCGGGCTTGATCTTTCCGCAGCCTGTCAAAAGAGCTATGGCTGCCACAGATACTGCCAATAATATAAATCTGCTTTTTTTCATGCGCCTCCCTGTCGTTAATCTTACCTTTTAAAACCCGTTTCGCAGTGATCTTCGGGATCGTAAGACCTTTTGTAAGGAAAATATAAAGTATTTACAGTATAATAATATACTATAGTATAAGGGTAAAAAGATACTATTGTATGCCCAATTGGGCAAATTTGTTATATAATTAACAAATAATGGGGATGAAATAAAGAAAAACAGTACGTAATGCACAAAACCACAGGTCATTAAAATAGCTGCTTAAATTTCTTCCGGAAAAGATGTGGCTAAGTGGAGGTGGCAATGAGGGGCAATAAGGGGAAAAACGCCATGATCGGAAGGCAGAATGTTATAGCTGCGCTTCTGTGTCTTGGCGGTATTGTGTTTAACGTCGTATTAAACGAGATCGTATCGGCATTTGATCTGCCTATATATCTTGATTCGGTGGGAACGATAGCTGTCGCTGCCTGTGGGGGCTATCTTCCCGGGGCTATAGTCGGCTTTTTTACCAATGTGGTAAAGAGCATACAGACGCCGTCTTCCATATTCTACGGAGTCGCAAATGTGCTGATAGCTTTATTTGCGGCACTGGTATCAAAAAAGGGATGGTTCAAAACCAAGCTGGGTATCTTTAAAAGTATCCTGCTGTTCTCTTTGATCGGAGGCGGCGGGGGTGCTGTCATTCCGTGGTATATGGATGGCATTTCTTTTGAAAGTGATTCTTTAAGCGGTATCCTCTATGGTACCGGATATTTTAATGTTCCACTGTCTCATATTTTTTCAAGTCTTATCATCGACTTCCTCGACAAGACGATAACAGTCTTAATGGTAGTTGCGATGCTTCGTGTGATACCCGAGAAGTTTTTTGCATACTGCAACTTCAGTATGTGGATGCAGAATCCGGACTCGGTAGGCGATACTGTTGCCGGCATCAAGAATAAAGCTTACACACGAAAAATGTCCATCAGAGGAAAAGTTCTTCTTATTCTCAGTATCTCTCTGGGGATCGTTGCCGTCGTTGCGGCGGTCATAAGTATGAATGTATTTCATAAGACGATCACGAATGAAAATCTGAGAATTTCAAGAGGAGCTACAAAGCTTGCTGCAGGCGTGATCGACGGTGATCGCATAGATGAGTATCTGGAAAGCAAGGGAAGAGCGGAAGGATATGACAATACCAAAGCGATGCTGACGGACATACTTAATACTTCCGAAAACATTGCATATTTATATGTATATAAGATCGAGGAAAACGGATGTCGTGTGGTATTTGATGTCGACACGGACGGAGCAACCGCAGATCCGGTGGGAAGACTGATCCCCTTTGATGAAGAATTTTCGAAATACGTTCCTGCGCTGCTTAGAGGGGACGAGATAGAACCGATGATAGTCAGAGATTCGTACGGTCATCTGCTGACATCCTATTATCCTGTGTACGATTCGAATAAAAAGACTGTGTGCTATGTGGGTGCCGATGTTGATATGGACAGACTGGAAGGTGAAGAGAAAAGCTTTCTCATGGAACTGATATCTGTATTTGCAGGCTTCTTCCTCCTCTTGTGTTCATTTGTAATGTGGCTTACAGACTATAATATTATATATCCCCTCAGGGCGGTTACTGCCAGCGCTGAAATGAATTCATTCATGGATAACTCTCAGGAGAATCTGGATGACAGTGTGAGAAAGATCAGGAGTATCAATGTCAGAACGGGTGATGAGTTGGAAAACCTTTACAACTCATTCTGCCGAATGACACTGAATCAGTCTGAACAGATGAGAAGTATCAAGAGACTGTCTGAATCAACCGCCAAGATGCAGGATGGTCTTATCGTTACCATGGCGGACATGGTGGAAAACAGGGATTCCGATACAGGTGCTCATATTCAAAAGACAGCCGCTTATGTGAGGATAATAGTAGAGGGCCTTAAGAAGCACGGATATTATGCTGAAAAGATCACACCCAAGTTTATTTCCGATGTGGTCCGTTCAGCACCGCTTCATGATGTGGGAAAGATAAATATTTCGGATGAAGTACTTAATAAACCCGGTAAACTCACTGCGGAAGAGTTTGAGATCATGAAGACTCATACTACTGCGGGAAAGCATATCATAGAGCATGTCATAAGTACCGTGCAGGGTGACAGTTATCTGAAGGAAGCGCGAAACATGGCTGCATACCATCATGAGAGATGGGACGGAAAGGGATATCCGGAGGGACTTCACGGAGAAGTGATACCCTTGGCTGCACGCATCATGGCTGTTGCGGATGTGTTTGATGCACTGACATCGCCGCGTGTTTATAAACCCGCTTTTCCGTTGGAGAAAGCATTATCTATCATCGAAGAAGGTAAGGGAACACAGTTTGATCCGAAGTGTGTAGAGGTTTTCTTTGATGCTATGGATGAAGTAAAGATTGTTTTGAGAAAGTATAACCAGACTGATATTACGTGACGGGAAGGATTGGATATGCGAAAGTATAAAAGAGCTTTAACGATCATATCGGCTGTTATGATACTGATTACCTTATTCTGTTTTTCTTTCGGGCATCCATTTACGGCCAATGCATCGGGGAATAATCTGACGGGGGGCGGATATGCCGCATCCGGTCAGTCTTCTACTGTTTCTTACTGGGCCGAGATATATGATGCAACAAACGGACTTCCTTCGTCAGATGCAAATTTCATACTTGGTGCAAGTGACGGATATATATGGATCGGCGGTTACAGCGGTATTATCCGTTATGACGGAAGTACTTTCGAGAGGCTTGATACTTCCGACGGACTGACAAGCGGAAGAGCGCTTTTTGAAGACAGCAAGGGACGGATATGGGTAGGAACTAATGATAACGGAGTCGTTGTGATCGATGGGAATACACGTACTCATTTGACATACAAAGATGAATTGCCGTCATCTTCAATAAGATCATTTGCGGAAGATTCGGAGGGAAATATTTATATCGGATCAACTGCGGGTGTTTGCTATGTTGATGCGGATATGAAAGTAAATCTGATACATGACAGAAGGATATTTAAAGAGAGGATCCTGAGACTTGAAAATGATGTCCGCGGAAGAATATACGGACTTACCAACAAGGGAGTCGTTTTCGCAATAGATGATCGGCATGTGACCAGAGTTTACGGAAGTGATGAACTGGGAATGGATAAAATAACTACCATTCTTGCGGATCCTTACGAAAACGGAAAAGTATATTTCGGGACAGAGAGCAGCAAGGTATATTACGGAGATTTCGGAAATATAGCCGCAAAGCTTAAGCAGATCTCTATCGAACCGCTTGAAAAGGTAAGGTGGCTCAGCTATGACTGTGACAGAGTATGGGTTGTTTCGGATGAGAAAGCAGGTTATATCGAAGGCGGTCAGTTCCATGTTCTGGATAATCTTCCGATGAACAGTGCTTTTGAAATGATGACTTCCGATTATCAGGGAAATCTCTGGTTTGCATCATCCACACAGGGTGTCATGAAGGTTGTTTCCAACAGCTTTGTGAATCTGTCAGAGAGTATGGGGATCAATAAAGAAGTAACCAATGCAACCTGTATTCTTGATGACAGATTATATATCGGAACGGATAACGGTCTGAAGATCATCGACAGTGACGGACGCAGTATTAAGAATAAGCTGACGGATTTTATCGGTGATGCAAGAGTAAGATGTATTACCAAAGATCCGGAAGGAAATCTCTGGGTGTCTGTTTTTAATTACGGACTGGGGGTTGTGTGTTTTACTGCTGATGAGAAGGTAAAGAATTACACGATCGATGACGGCCTTCTCGGAAATGAGATACGTTGCACGATACCGTCTATGTATGGCGGTGTTATAGCAGGTACCAACAGCGGTGTCTCGGTTATTAAGGATGGCGTGGTTGAACGATCGATAGGTGCTTTGGCAGGTATTAAAAATACGGTCATCCTTACTGTTGAAGAGGGTGAAAACGGTGAGATATATGCGGGATCCGACGGAGACGGCATATATGTGATAGACAGGGACAATAAGATCACAAGACTGGGAAGGGATGAAGGCCTTACCAGTGATGTTGTGATGAGGATAAAAAAGGATGATAGAAACGACGTATTCTGGATCGTTACATCCAATTCCATTGAGTATCTGAAAGACGGCAGCATTACAAATGTTACGACATTCCCCTATAACAATAATTACGATCTGTATTTTGATATCGACGGGAATATGTGGATACTTTCTTCCTACGGAGTATATACAGTCAAAACAGATGATATGTTAAATGACAGCGTTAACGACTATAGGCTGTATACCGTAGCTAACGGAATGACAAGCATACCGACATCAAACTCATACAGTGCTCTTGATGATGACGGAACCCTTTATATATCGGGAAGAAGCGGAGTGTGCAAGGTAAATATCAATACCATGCATCAGGGCACGCTTGCCATCAGATCGGATCTTTGTTCCATTGATGTGGGAGAGAATAAGATCTTTCCCGATGAGAACGGTATATATAAGATCCCCAAGACTCAGGGAAGGATCAGGATGAATGTATCCGTAATAGATTTTTCACTGGAGAACCCGACGATAAACATTTTCCTGGATGGCAAGGAAGCAGACGGGATCACGGCAAGAAAAGCGGAACTTAAACCGCTTGAGTATACAGGTCTTAAATACGGAAAATATACTCTGCATGTTATGGCTTATGATAACAACGGAAATCTGATACTGAATGATTCCTACAAGATTGAAAAGGAAGCTGCATTCAGTGAGAGACCTTTGTTCATGATCTTTGTGTTCTTTGTTTTTGCTGCGATAGTAGCATTTCTTGTATGGCGTGTTATGAAAGGTACTGTCATCCAGAAACAGTTCAACGAGATCAGAAAAGCCAAGGAAGAAGCAGAGCGCGCCAATGCGGCCAGAAATTCATTCATGGCAAATATGTCAAATGAGATCATATCCCCTATCAATACAATCATGGGAATGAATGAGATGACTTTAAGGGAGAATGCTGATGGAGTTCCCAAACCATACTATCTGTCGGTGATCAATTACGCTCTTGATATAAGAAATGCATCAGAGACTTTATTAGCTCTTGTGAATGGTCTTCTTGATATGTCTATGATTGAGTCCGGAAAGATGAAGGTTGTAGAAAAAGAATATGATACAAGAGCGTTTTTAACTTCTGTTATTTCAAAGACAAGAACGAAAAGCATTCAGAAGGAGCTGACATTTGATGTTGATATAGACGAGGTTCTTCCGACGAGACTTAAAGGTGATGAAGATAAGATTAAAAAGATATTGGAAAATCTTTTATCGAATTCGGTTAAGTATACGGAATTTGGCGGGATAACTTTAAGTGTTTCAATGGCAGAGCGGAAGAATGATATCTGCAGTCTTCGGTTTGCCGTAAAAGATACGGGTGTAGGGATCGCGAAAGAAACTCTGGACAGGTTGTTTGATTCATACGAACAGCTGGATGAGGAAAAAAAGAACGGAGTACTTGATGCCGGACTCGGACTTGATATTTCAAAGAGGCTGGCTGAACTGATGGGTGGCACCATCACCTGTGAAAGTGAAGTAAATAAGGGGTCGGAGTTTGTACTGATCGTTGATCAGAAGATTGAAGATAATACACCTATAGGTGAATTTTTCGAGAATGGTGTGGGCGCTTCTAAAGGATCGTATCAGTCACGCTTTGTTGCTCCGGATGCGGATGTTCTGGTGGTAGATGATATACCTAAGAACCTGAATATCATAAAAGGCCTGCTGAAAGCTACGGGAGTGTTTGTTTCTACCGCGCGGAGCGGAGAAGAAGCAATGGAAAAGATCGGTGATACAAGATTTACTGTGATATTCATTGATGAGATGCTGCCTTCAATTGACGGTACGGATCTTGTTGAGAAGATACGTTCCAAAGACAAGACGATCCCCATATATGTGATTACCTCAAGGGGAATAAACGGCGGAGAGAACTACGAAGAGAAAGGTTACAACGGATATCTGACAAAACCTCTCAGTTGTGAAGTCCTTGAAAAGATCTTAATGAAGCATATCCCGGAAGAGATGATGAAAAAAACTAAAGATCTTGCAGGACAGGAAGAACCCGGTGAGCTTCCCGAGGAGTTATCCTGGATAGGCAAGACAGAGGGCATTTCCGTCAGGGACGGAATTGTAAATTCCGGCGGAGTAAATGCTTTTATCGGATCGCTGAAGCTCTTCAGGGATACGATAGATTCAAATGCTGAGGCATTAAGATCGGCATATTCGTGCGGCGATCTGAAACTTTATATTTTAAAAGTTCACTCTTTAAAGTCCTCAGCGAGGATCGTGGGGATCAAAGATCTGTCACAGCTTGCCGCGTCTGTAGAAGCGGCAGGTGTCAGAGAAGACAAGGCATTTGTGGATGAGAATGCAGGGAAACTGTTGGAAGAGTATGAGAAGTATAAAGAAAAGCTCTCAAGACTTTAAAGGAGCATTGATCATATGTTTGATTTAATGAGAGAAAACCAGCAGAATTTAATGCTTGTATTGTGCGGTGTATGTGCCACTGCAGGATTTCTTTTGATCATTACAAGATTTCTTCCTACCAGAAGGAAAAAGATCCTGATAATATTGGAGACGATAGCGTTTTTCCTGCTCTGGTTCGACAGAAAGGCATATATCTACTCGGGCGATGCCAGTGCGCTTGGATATCTGATGGTAAGGGTCAGCAATTTTGCCGTGTTCTTCCTTACTCCGGCAATGGTCGAGGGCTTTAATCTGTATATCTCGGACTGGCTTCTTCATGAAGGAGAGATGAAGTCTGTTCCCAGGAGATTAAAATTTGTCCAGTACATGTCGATGATCGGAATGTTGATGGCTGTGGTTTCCGCATTTGCTGATCTGTACTATTATTTTGATGATATGAATGTCTATCACAGAGGTGATGGATTTCTGATAGCTTATATCATCCCTATATGCTGTCCGCTCATTCAGTTTTCGGTGGTCAGGGATTATAAGGACAGATTCAGAAAGATGATATATAGATCTATATGCTATTTTATCTTCGTCCCGCTGATCTTCGGTACCGTACAGATTTTTACTTACGGCATATCCCTCGTAAATATGTCAATGGTTGCAGTTTCTGTTTTCCTGTATATATATACATATATGGATATAAATGATACCGTTATCAAAGCCCATGAGACTGAGATAAGGAACATGAGGTACGAAAAGATCAAGATGCGTAATCTCTTTGACCAGACCGCAACTGCTTTTGTATCTGCGGTTGAAAATAAGGATGAGTATTCAAAGGGGAAAGCACTGAGGATAGCAGGTTATGCTAAGAGAATGGCTGCGCTGAACGGTAAGAGCGATCAGGAATGTGAAGAGATCTATTATGCTGCGCTTCTTCATGATGTGGGACTTATAGGTATTCCGGACAGTGTAATTAATAATGCTACAGATCCCGATAAGGAAGATCGCGAGATCATGAAAAGGAAGCCGATCATCGGTAAAGAGATATTATCAAGTATCAAGGAATATCCTTTCTTAAGTCAGGGCGCGTATTACAGTCATGAGAGGTACAACGGAAGCGGATATCCCGAGGGGCTGAAGGGTGAAGAGATCCCCGAAATAGCAAGGATCATAGGTGTTGCTGATGCTTATGTAACAATGACTACGAAGAAAAGATACAGAGAAGCCAAGCCTGACTTCCTTGCCAGAGAAGCTGTTGTCAAAGGGGGCGGAGAAGAATTCGACCCCAGATATGCAGAGCTTATGGTCAAGATAATAGATGAGGATTATAAAGAGAATGCAGGCGAAGAGGAAGAAGGAATTGAGAAAGAGATCGAATGTGAAGGATACAGAAATACTGTAACAAAAGGAGTTCTTATAGAGAATGAGATCACGAGGATCACATTTTCTTTTTCACCTTCCGAAAATAAAACAAGTGATTTCTCGGCTCCTTCTATAATACTTTTTGATTCATATGACAGACGCGTTCATGAAAGCAAAAAGGCGATAGATGCATATAAATATCTTGAATACGGCGAAGTCTGGTTTGATAAGCACAGTATCCAGACAGCGGCGAGAAAGATAATAGGTAAGACAGAGGAAAAGAACGAAGAGAATAATGAAGAGGCTGCAGTCGAGGGTAAAAAGCCTGAGTATGAGATACTTGCAGGCAGGTACGAAGATCATGTGAAGATTAAGATGAAGAGTCCTGAGTATGACAAGGAAGTAATAATGGCTCTTCCCGGCAGCTCAAATACTGTTTATCTGGGCATCACCGGAGAAAATTGCCGGTTAACCGATATCGCGGCGGAAAAGACCGGTAATAACATCGAAGAGTCCGATATACCGAGGATAGCCGAAGAGATAAGTTTTACGGATCGTATAGAGTCGGATCTGAAGAATATTCAGGTAGATTCTCCGAGAGCGACTTATACCGATGGCATAGAGATCCTGGATAAGATCCTGGTCACATTTCATACAAGGAGTCTTCCGGGATCAAATCTGGTATGGCACTGCCCTTATTTTGTAGTATTCAGTTCCGATGATGGGCAGGTAGGAGGAAAGAATTACAAAGAATATGCTGTTATCAAGCTTTACGGAGAAAATGACGGTGATACGAAGGATGCAGACAACAGCATAGAAATGAAAAGAACGGAACGTTTCCCGGGATGGGAAGGTTGGAAAAATGCCAATTTGGCGGGCTTTGAAGTTGATGTTTATCTGAAGAGGAAAAAGAATCAGATCACACTTAAAACCTGTAATCTGGGTGTTGAATTGGAAAATACAACAATTATAAAAGAGAACACGTCTAAAGTTTATGTGGCGATCACCGGAGACAGGGTAGCATTGACCGATATAAGAGTGAGATAATAGATGAAAACTTAAATTTATTATCAAACGGAGTAGAAAAATGGAAACGACATCTAAGTTTGACAGCACGGAAACGGCGCAGATGAGAGACGGGAAGTACATGCCCGGCAACAGGGACAAGAGCATTATCATGACTTCCGTCATAAGTATAGCCGCCAACATAATGCTTGCGGCATTTAAAGCAGCAGTGGGTATTATAGCGAATTCGATATCCGTAACACTGGATGCTGTGAACAACCTCTCGGATGCATTGTCCGGTATCATCACAATAGTTGGCACAAAGCTTTCGGGACGACCTGCGGATAAAAAGCATCCTTACGGATACGGCAGGATCGAATATATCAGTGCAACTGTTATCGCGGCTATAGTATTATATGCCGGTTTTACTGCACTTATAGAATCCGTAAAGAAGATCATTCATCCGGAGAAGGCCGAGTATTCTATTGTTTCTCTTGTGATCATTACTGCTTCCGTAGCGGTTAAGCTTATACTGGGATCCTTTGTTAAAAGCAGGGGGGAGAAGCTGGAGTCCAAAGCACTGGAAGCATCCGGAGCTGATGCAAGAAATGATGCTGTACTGTCTGCCTCCGTTCTCGCATCGGCTCTCATCATGAGATTCACCGGTATTTCTCTTGAAGCTTATGTGGGTGTGATAATCTCGGTTATCATTTTAAAGAGCGGTTTTGAGATGATGAAGGATACACTGGATGATATCCTGGGATCCCGCATATCCAAAGAGTTATCAGTCTCGATAAAGAAAGTCATCAAGGAACATAAAGGCGTTCACGGCGCATATGATCTCTTTCTCAATTCCTACGGACCGGATAAGACACAGGGCTCTGTTCATATCGAAGTTGATGCGGATATGACAGCTCATGATATAGATGCATTGTCATCGGAGATAATAGAGGATGTGTATTTAAAAACTCATGTCATACTTACAGCGGTGGGTGTTTATTCATATAACACGCAGGATGAGAAGGCTGTTGCGGTTAAGAACGAGATAAGAGGGATCCTTGAAAAATATGATCATATTCTCCAGATGCACGGCTTCTACCTTGATGAGGCAGAGAAGAGGATCAAATTCGATGTGATAATCGCTTTCGAAGCGCCCGACAGAGACGGGGAATACGAAGAGATACTTAAGGAAGTGTCGGAGCGTTATCCGGATTATTCAGTGCGGATCAATTTGGATGCGGATATGTCGGATTAAGGATCAAAAGTCTTCCAAGTGTCCAGTATCCGCAGTATCCTGTCGTTTTTAATATGCCACACGGTCTGCAACGGCCAGGGAAGATCTTCAAGATAAGCTTTGTCTTCTTTCTTAAGAAGGGAAAGCTTATTTTTATATGCTTCGGGATCCTTGTATTTTTCACGCCCGAAATCTACGGGGATGTAAGAATTGTTTGCGGAACAGTTGTGTTTTGCGTGTCCGTTTTCTGATGCTGAAGGGCCTCCTACCGCCACCCGTCTGAAGCTTTGCTTACCGTATTCGTTTGTTTCTTTGATGAATTCGTAACGCAGACCTGCGTCTTCGGATACCGGTTTCTCTGCCAGGATGATTTTCGATTCCGTAAGATAATTCCACAGTTCGTTTCTTATGGCTTCAACGGGAGTGGGAAATGTTAGTTCATCGTGGATCTCACCGGCCGTGAGACCCAGATCAAACAGATGCCTTATAGCACCGCGTGATGCCATATCAAATGTGAAATTCTTCAGAGCATTATTAAATGTTTTACGGTTATCAGTCGACATCAATATTTCTTTGAAGATCGTGAGTGATATTTCCTCTGATGAGCATCAGTCTGTAGCTGCCCTTTTGCAGTTTTTTCAGATCGACGAATGATCTGAAGCCGCCGAGAAGAGCATGTTCCTCTGCAGGGAATGCCTTAGGCAGATCTTCGCGGAGAACGGGATCTTTGGTTACGCTGTATGATTCCTTCTCGCCCTTAAGCAGCAGATCCACAGCCTTCTCACCTGCGTGTCCGGCTGCGATACCCCAGCCCTCCACATAGAGAACATTTTCGTTACGCATGAACATGATATCGATATTACCCATGAGTCTGGGATCGTCATGCAGTGATGATACCGAAGCGGCATCAAGTTTCTTTATCTCATAATTATCCAGAGAGGGCTCGGGATAATCGAAGGAGAAGTCAACAGACTTCTTCGTAAAGTTCGGATTGTAGAAAGGATCTCTTTCCATGAAAGAGGGATGAGCTTTTGTCAGCTTTTCTCTCTCTGCATCGAGACGCTTCATCTTTTCATCGTCCTCGTGATCCACACCTCTGGATATGGATTCCCAATGCTTTATGATGACATCGGTTCGAACGATATTGTAGTATCCTTTTTCCAAAAGTTTGAGACACAGGTCCACATCATTGTAGGCAACCCTAAGATCTTCATCGAAACCGCCGACTTCGTTGAATTTTTCAGCGGAAACCATAAGGCATGCGCCTGTTACTGCGAGCCAGTCATATTCGATGGCATTTCTGTTGAAGTAGTAGAAGCCGTCATCCGACATGCCAATAAAGGCATGAACCGGTGAGTGATCATTATTGATGATACCGCAGTGTTGTATGGTATGTCCGTCGGGATAGAGAAGCTTTGCTCCGACTGCACCGGTGTGTGCCTGTGAAGCCTGACCTGCCATACGTGAGAGCCATGAGAGACCTAAAGCGCCTCTGTCGAAGAGCTCCGTATCGTCATTTAAGAATAAGAAATACGAGCCCGACGCTGCTGCGGCGCCTGCATTACACATATGTGAGAAGTTGAATTCTTCAACGTTATAAACATACTTAACAGTGGTACCGCCTGCACGGAGTCCTTCAAAGTTGTCCTCAAGGATCTTTTTATTCTCGGCGGATGAACCGTTATCCACTATGACTATCTCGTAGTTCTTATATTCCGTATATCTGACTAATGATCTGAGACACCTCATCAGTACATCCGGATGATCCTTTGAAGGGATGATGATGCTGATAAGAGGAAAGCCCTGAGGTATGTAATTAACGCGCCACTGATAGCGTGTGGGAAGATATTCAAGGTCCGCACGGACATTTCTTCTGCGCAGTGCATCTTCCTTTGCTTTTCTTGCTGCTTCGATGACGTAAGGTTTTGCTTCGATATCCGCGGACGTGGATTCCACACGCTCTCGCCAGTGATAGAGGATGAGAGGGATATGTGCGATCCTATCGGGAGTTGTCTGCTCGGTGAAGCGAAGAGTCAGATCGTAATCCTGAGATCCGTCGCATTCCGGACGGAAGCCGCCGATCTTTCTGATAAGCGATGTCCTGTAAACACCGAGATGGCAGGTATACATATGCGAGAAAAATGTATCCGGTGACCAGTCGGGCTTGAAGTGAGGCATGCGTCTTTCTTTACCGTCGTCATCTATCTTATCTTCGTCACTGTAGATGAAATCGAGAGTATTATTCTCGTTGAGTTTCTTTACGACTTCATAGAGTGCGAAGGGTGCAAGCGTATCGTCGCAGTCGAGAAGTGCACAGAATTCACCTGTTGCAACTTCCAGAGCGGAATTGGTATTACGTGATATGCGTCCGTTCTCAGAACGGAATACGACTTTTACTCTTTCATCCGATGCATAACGTTCAAGGGTCTTTCTGACATTCGGAAATGAAGAATTATCATCGGAAAGACACAGCTCGATATTCTTATATGTCTGATTCAATACAGATTCAATGCAGGGTATGAGATGTTTATCCAATACATTGTAAACGGGGACCAGTATGGAGATGAGAGGATTATAAGTGAAGGGAGCATCCTGAGCTCTCTTTTTCTCGTCTTCCTTTTCCTTATCCGTCATCCATGTCTCGTAATTATAATTGCGGACTTCCTCTTCGGAATAGAGCGGCATGGTCTCAAGCTCCGCAGGCTGTCCTGTGTTTGAAGCCGTTCCGTCAAAGCTATGCCTGATCTTAGATCCTGTCTTCTTTGCTGCGACTTTGGCTGCATATGCGGGATTGTGCATAGCCTTGCGTATATGCTCTATATAGGCATCTTTTGCATTGTTCTGTTCGGTAAGTTCCGCAAGCTGTTGCCTCAATGCGGCAACCTCATCACGAAGAGCCTTGGTTTCGGGTTTCAGCGCATTAAGTTCCGCAGCATTAGCTGCAGCTTCCTCTTCGTGTTCTTTAAAGAGAGCATAGGGCTTTTCGTAATTTCCTGTATATATATATTTTCTGCCCTTGCCGTGAACATATTCCTGAAAGCGGTCTTCCATTGCGGTGAAGAGCTCTATGTCTTTTCCGTTATATCCGAAATAGTGATAGAAGTCACCGGCACTTATCCTGTCGCGCAGGAATACCTGCATTTTCGTATAGAGATAAAGAAGTGCTCTGAATCTGACAAATCTTACGGGGATAGGGAAGTCATATACCCATTCGCTGTCGATGCAGTAGATTTTATTATCTGAAATTATGAAGTTATCGGGATTTGAATCCAGATTGGTCACGGGGCTACACTCTTCGTATTCGTCGGGAATGCAGTCGGGGAACATTTCCGCAAATTTGTCCGTCATTTTAAAAGTGACGGTTTCCTTTGTGATATCAAAGATCTTATCAAGCATCTTTGATATCTCGGAAAGGATTTCCGATGTTTTATTTTTATCGAAATCTATGGAGGAAAGAAGAGTCTCTCCTTCTATGAAGGGAAATACAATACTCTCTTCGGTGGGATCATTACAGTATTTGAGAGGTATGATATCCCTGTAGAGTCCTGACAGCATATCGCACCCTTCTTTGATGCGCGCAATATGAGGGACAGCTTCTTTTTGCATGGCTGTCTTTGCTGCGAATCTCTTTCCGTCTTCCTCATACAGTTCCGTACGGATACGAAATGCGGGACATCTGAGTGAATTGTATTTTACATAGGTTACGTGCTTCATATTTATGATTTCTTCCTGCTTATCACCAGAAATGAATTTGCGAATTCTTCATACAGTCCATCTTTCTTAAGAGACATGGCTGCCTCACCTTCGTTGAAAAGAACAAGTCTCGGCCTGTCATAGGCGGGAGAACGGTCTCCGAGTGCTTCCGAACCGGGAAGATGCTCGGGTGAGCATATCTCAAGAGGCATCTTATAATCGGGAACGGGGTAGTAGATCTCGTTCTTGTCAAAGCCTGCTTTCTCCATCATGGACAGCAAAGTGCCTCTGGAAAATGTGCGGACACGGCTGACTCCTTCATATCCTCTGATCCCGTCAAAGGGGACACCGGTATGATCCTCTGTGGCGCCGGCCCAGTATTTTAGTCCGTATTTATTCTCGATGGCTGTGATGAGATGACCGCCCGGCTTAAGAAGCGAGCAGGCCCTGCGAAGCATCTCTCCGAAGGGATCTTCGCAATGCAGATAGTAGATGGAGTATTCCAGAACTCCGATCAAAGTTACATAATCAAATTTTTCGGTGATATTTATGTCTTCGAAATTGCCGACTATGATCTCGAGATTGTCATAGTTGTTATGATAAGCATTTATTTCCGAACGTCTCTTTGAGAGGTCGATGGCGGCTACACGGGATGTCTTCTCGCAAAAAAGTCCCGTGAGGGCTCCGCAACCGGCTCCGATCTCGAGCAGGCTTCCGTTCTTATCAAAGGGATACCAGGATAGGAGATTCTTTCTGATATCCGAGAGATGATAGAGAAGGGGCCATTCGGTGCTTTCGGTAAGAAGCTCCT